>ERZ1066117.100-NODE-100-length-95297-cov-35.350465_pt1 | contig 95297 bp, 76 predicted proteins | sample MGYA00382764_ERZ1066117 | MGnify/ENA primary metagenome ERZ1066117 (study PRJEB33369, sample SAMEA5778347) | biofilm metagenome | biome: Industrial cooling water; feature: Water cooling tower basin; material: Biofilm | place: United Arab Emirates | collected...
CCACGATCACCACCGGAGCCGGCGACCGGTTGCGACGCCTCTCACGACGGCCGGCGTGCATCGGGCCGGGCATGCGGGTGCGTGCGTATCGGATGGTCGGATGCGGGCGACGAAGTCGACTGCATCCGGCCAACGACGCGCACGCACCCGCATGCCCGGCCCGCTGCGAGCGGCCTTCGGCAAGTGGCCCCGAGCGGCCAAGCGGCCCCGACCCTCGAATGCACGAAGGGCCATGCCCCGAAGGACATGGCCCCCAGCTCAGTGCCCCCGTGAAGGGCGGCTCAGTTCTGCCGCTGCCGCGGCGGCGGCAAGCTGTCGAGGATCCGCTTGAACTCCGGGTGGTCCGGGATCATCTGCAGCGCCGCCGTGCAGACCTGGCGGGCCTCGTCGAACAGGTTCGCGTCGCGCATCGCCGCGGCCAGGTTGATGACCGGCTCGATCTCGCGGGGGTTGATCGCCACCACCGCGCGGAGGTGTTCGACGGCCTCGCGGGCGCGGCCTTGCTTGCGGAGGATCGTCGCCAGCAGGTTCCGGATCTCCGCGTCGTTCGGGCGCAGGCGGACCGCGTCGTTGAGGTGGGCCAGGGCCGCCGTGTCGCCCTCGGTGTTCGCCACCGCGATCGCCAGCATCAGGTGGGGCTGCCAGTAGCGCGGGTCGCGGGCGATGATCTCGCGGAGGAACCGCGACGCCGCGAGCTGCTTCTGCTTGTCGCCGGAGCGGACGTAGTCGATCGCCTGGTCGTAGCGGTCCTCGAAGTCCTCGATGTCGAGGGTGAGGATCGCGCGGCGGGCGAACGCGTCGTCGTCGAGGCTGCGGCGGGGCAGCTGGAGGATCGCCTCGAGGTAGGGGCGGGCGGCCGGCGGGTTGTCGCCGTCGAGGTACAGGCTGGCGACGTAGCGCTGGACCATCGCGTTCTGGTTGTGCTTCTCGGCCGCGCGGAGCAGCAGGGCCGTCGCCTTCTCGAGCTTCTCCTCCTCGTGGAGGTCGAGCAGGATGTCGAGCGTGCTCTTGGCGATCTGCGGCTGCTCGACGGCCTGGACGAGCAGGCTGAGGGCCTCCTCGCGGTCCTCCTTGACCTTCTTCGGGTCGGACTCGGTCGTCTCCCACAGCACGTTGGCGAGGTCGCCGTAGGCGCTCGGGACCTTGCCCTCCTCGACCGCGCGGCGGAGGAACGGCTCGGCCTCGTCGAACTGGTCGTTCTCGATCAGCAGCGAGCCGAGCTGGGCGAACACGACCGGCCCCTCGTTGCCGTTCTCGACCGCGAACTGGGCGACCTTGAGCGCGTTCTCGAGGTCGCCGGCGGCGCGGAGCGTATCGATGAAGCCGGCGGCGACCTGCGGGTTCTGCGGCCCGAGGTTGATCGCCTGCTGGAACGCCTGCACGGCCGAGCCGAGGTCGCCGACGCGGCGGAGCACCAGCGCGAGGTGGTGCCACGCGCCCTGGTCGCTCTTGCGCCGCTGGGCGGCGATCGACAGCGCCTGGATCGACAGCGGGATCGCGGCCTGGTCGGGCTGGCCGGCGATCAGGATGTCGGTCATCGCGTGGAGCGCCTGCATCACCGGGTCCATCTCCGGCGCGCGGCCGAGCGCGTCCATCAGCGGCGACAGCAGCTGGTCGGACGTCGTCGGCACGCAGCGGCCTTGCAGCGCGCTCAGGTTGCCGAGGCCGACCAGGAACGAGATGATCGCCTGCACGTTGGTCGAGCCGAACGCGTCCTGCCAGCTGTTCTTCTCGACCTGCTTGCCGAGCCCGCCAGCGATCTCCTGCGCGAGGCGGAACAGCTCGCCGGGCAGCTGCTCGGCGGTCGTCTCGGCCTCGAAGCTGCGGACCGGCGTCAGCGCGCCGTCCTTCGACGCGACGAGGCGGGCCGTGATCTTGACCTTGTCCTCCTGCGCGTACATGTCGGTCATCAGACCGTGCTGCGCGTTCTGGAACCGGCCGATGCCCTCGAGCGCGCGCTCGTCGGTCCACGGCTCGCGGAAGATCATCAGCGCCGGCACGCGCCGGCCCTGGTTCTCCTGCATCGCGGTGAACACCGGCGCGGCCGCCTTGACGCCCGCCTCGGCGAGCTCCTGGGCCCAGAACCGCTGGATGCCCATCCCGAGCGGCGCGCCCTTGCCCTCGTTGGTGCAGGACACCGGGAGGACGACGAGCTCGATCGACTGCGCCGCCTGCTGGATCTCCTCGGCCGTCGCCGCGCCGCCGTCCTCGTCCTCGTCGCCGTCGTCGAGCATCAGCTCGCCGGGCTCGAGGCCTTCTGCGTCATCGTACTCGTTGTCTTTGGGCTCGCCGGTCATATGGAGGCGCGAAGCGTGCCAAACCCGCACCGCACGCGCAAGGACTGCTACCCTCGCCCCGTGACCGCCGCGACGCCGGCTAAGGGAGCCAAGTCACAAGCGCTGCGAGGCGCCCTTCGAGGCGCCCTCCGAGGCGCCGTCGCGGCCGCCGTGTTGGCCGCGTGCGGCCCTCCGCACGTCGACGCGCGCGCAGTCTGGCTCGCCTCGCGGCGCGGCCCCGCGGGCGAGCGCACGCTCGCCGTGTACGACGCCGGCCTCGTCAGCGACCGCGCGATCCGTCCCGGCGAGTCGGGCCGCGGGGCCGACGAGCTGCCGCTCGTCGTCGAGCTCGAACCACGCGGCCGGGGCGCCCTCGTCCGCGCCGCCGACGGCGGCTGGCAACATGAACTCGGGGACAGCACCGGCCTGCTGCGCGCCGGCTACGTCGACCTCGTCGGCGGCCGCGCCCTGCCGCTGCTCCTGCCCGCCGGCCGCGAGCCCGACGCCGTCGCCTTCGCGGCCGCCGGCGGCGCGCTGTGGTGGACCGACGGCTGCCCCGCCGCGCTCGAGCTCGTCCCGCTGAGCCCGCGGGTCGCCGCCCCGGCGACGGGCGAGCCCGCGGCCGTGCGCCCGCTGTCGTGGCCGCTCGGGGGCGGCTGCGGCGAGGGCTGGGGCGCCGTGTCCGCCGCCGACGCCCCGGTGCTCTTCGCCGTCGAGGCTGTCCCCGAGAACGGGTCGCTCCGGCCAGGATCCGAGGGACATGTCCTGGCGATCCGCTACCCCGATCCCGAGGACGGCCGCGTCGACGCGCCCGCGCTCGCGCTGCTGCGCGGCGGCCGGCTGCCCGCGGGCGACCACGGCCGGCTCGACCGGGCCCGCTGCGCCGCCCCCGGCCCGAGCTGCGGCCTCGGCCTCGTCGACCCCGACGGCGAGGCCTTCAGCTTCGCCGGCGAGAACGACGTCTGCCGGATCTGGCGCTGGTCGCGGCTCGACGCGAGCACCGTCTGCGCCGTCCCGGAGACCGCCCACGGCGCGCTGCAGCCGTGGACGCTGGTCGCCGCGATCTCGCCGACGCAATACGTGCTGCGCGACGGCCTCGTCGTCCACCGCCTCGACTGGGTCACCGGCGAGGTCGATCGCCGCCCGCTGCTCGGCGACACCAGCGAGCTGTTCACGCTCCCGAGCGCCGACGGCCGCGCGGTCCTGTTCGTCACGATCCGCGGCGTCGCCCTGCGCGTCGACGCGGCGGCGATGGAGCTCCTCGGCGTCGAGCAGCGCCCCTGCCCCGGCTTCCAGCCGCCGGTCGCCTCGCCCTCGGGCCGGTTCGTCGCCTGGACCTGCGTCGTCGACGGCGCCGACGGCGACGACGGCCTCGCCGCCGGCGAGGTCGTCCGCGTCTCCGCGGCCGGCACCGAGCGCTACCAGGGCGTGCCGATGTGGGCGCTGGCGATCGACGACGACGGCGACGTCCTGCTGCACAGCCGCGGCGACCAGGACTTCAGCTTCGAGCTGCTCCTCCCGCCCGACCCGCCGCGCAACCTCTATGTGCTCGCGGCCGACGGCGAGCTCGCGCGGATCGACGCGCTCGAGCCCGACCCCGAGCTCCACCGCGGCGCCGGCGGCGGCGTGTTCCGCTGGATCGCCGCCCAGGCGCACGACTGACCTTGCAGTCATGTCCCCGGGGACAGCGCGCGAAAACCCGCGGTTGCAGCGGCCGCGGGGCCGACATATCGTCGCCGCCGGAGGACGACCAGAGGATGCGGAGCACGATCACCCTTGCGGCCGCGCTCGCGGCGACGGCCGCGGCGTGCGGCGACGACGGCCGCGGCGACGCCGGCGCGAGCGCGACGACGACGACGACCGGCACCACCGGACCCTCGCCGACGACCGACACCACCGGCGAGGTCGTCACCGGCGACGCGACCGGCACCTCGGGCGGCGCCAGCGAGGGCGCGACCGGCACCACCGACGCGCCGACCACCGACGCGCCGACCACCGACCCGGCGACCACCACCACCGCCACGACGTCCGCGACCACCGACGCCGGCAACCAGCCGCCGGTCTGGACCTCCGAACCCGAGACGTCGATCGTCCTCGCCGAGATCTACGAGAGTGACTTCGAGCCCGGGCGGATCTACCTGTCGTCCTCGCGGACCGACGAGATCCGGGTCTACGACGCCAACAGCCTCGCCTTCCTCGAGACGTTCACCCACCCGGCGTTCAGCGCGGTCAACTCGACGCTGTTCACCTACGGCCCGAACGGCGCGGCCTTCAACGAGCGCGGCAACCTCGTCGTCGCCGCCTACGACGCCTTCGTCGAGTTCAGCGACGAGGGCGTCGAGTACAAGACCTACCCCAAGGTCGCCGCCGAGGCGACCGAGAACATCATCTTCGACGCGCTCGGCAACCTCTACACCACCACCTCGACCGGCGGCACCGACAAGCTCAACCAGTACGCCGCCGCCGACTACGCGTTCGTCCAGTCGATCGCCGTCCCGCCGGGCGCCGGCCAGCTGACCGGCATCACCTTCGACGGCTACGGCCGCCTCTACCTCGCCAGCCAGACGGACAACACGATCCACGTCACCGACTTCAACGTCGACTTCGTCAGCTTCACCTGGGCCAAGAAGCTGAGCGGCGCCGGTAACCCCGGCAACCTCGAGGGCCTGCAGTTCAACGCCAACGGCCAGCTCGTCGCCGCCGCCGGCGACCTCGTCCGTTACGACGTCAACAACGGCGTCAAGCTCGGCACCTTCGACGACCCCGGCGACGCCTTCCCCGTCCCGCTGCGCGTCGACAACGAGGGCAACATCTACACCGCCGACTACGAGAACGGCAGCGGCACCCTCCCCGCCGACATCTTCAAGTTCGCGCCCGACGGCCAGTTCCTGACCAAGGCCAACGACCCCGGCCTGTTCGGCCCGTTCGGCCTCGCCCTGTCCGGCACCGTCCTCGCCGGCGACCCGCCCGTCCTCTGGACCTACCCGCTCGCCGCGACCGACCCCGACGGCGACCCGCTGACCTACGCCCTCGTCCAGGGCCCCCCGGACATGGTCCTCGACGCCAACACCGACACCCTCAGCTGGTCGGTCACCAGCGAGGACATCGGCGAGCACGACATCGTCCTCGAGGTCTCCGACGGCCAGGGCGGCCTCGCCCAGCAGATGTTCACCCTGGTCGTCAGCGCCGGCTGACCCCACGGACATGCCCCCGAGGCCAGCCGCCCCGCCCTCCTCCTCCCGCGTGCTATCCTCCCGCGCGTGACCGCCCCCGCGCGCGCCGCCCTCGCCGCCCTGCTCGCCTGCGCCTGCCGCCCGCAGGCCCCCGCGCCGGCGCCCGAGCCGCGGATCCCGTTCTACGCCGTCACCCCCGATCGCCTCTACACCACGGCCCCGGTCGGCGACGGGATCTCCTTCGTCCCCGTCACCGAGCGGACCCTCGAGCGCCGGGCCGGCCGCGTCACGATCGCCCTCGCCTACCCCGACATCGACCTCCCCGACGACGACCGCGAGCGCGAGCTCGCCGCCGCGATCCGCGACGCCGCCGCGCTCGACACCTGGGCCGCCGCGACCGGCGAGGACCTCGTCGGCGCCGTCCAGATCGCCTGCACCGTCCCGCTGGCGACCACCGCGCTCGTCAGCCTCGTCTGCGAGCGCCTCGACACCACCCTGTCCGTCGACGACGCCCGCGCCGGCCGCGGCGGCGCGCCCGCGGGCCCGACGATCGTCGCCCGCACCTACGACGTCGGCCTCGCCCCCGTGCGTCCGCTGACCTGGTCGGGCCTCCTGCGACCCGGCGTCGCGCCGCGGCTCGCCCTCGAGGCCGCGCTCGCCGGCGCCGGCGACGACGCGCAGGGCGCCTGGCTCTCGGGACAGTGCGCCGCCGGCGAGCCGGGCCTGGTCGTCCACCCCGGCGGTCTGTCGATCTGGCCCGACGTCCTCGCCGCCCCGTGCGACCGGCTCGACCTCCCGGCCGACGCCCTCCTGCGCCTCGTCGTCCCCAACGGCCTCGTCGCCCGCGCCCTCCGCCTCGGCGCCGACCCGCAGCCTCCCGACCTCCCCGCGGCCGAAGAACCCCCCGACCCTGCCGCCGACTCCGCCGCGCGCTGACCCCCCCGACCCCGCTCGGCCCTTGCGCGATCGCGCGCGACGCCGCAAGCTCTCGCCCCGTGACCGTCGTCGAGGGCACCGACGTCGACTTCACCGCGGCCCTGCGGCGCCTCGGCTACACGTCCTTTCGGCCAGGTCAGGCCGAGGCGATCGAGGTCCTGCTGCAGCGCCGGCGCCTCCTCCTGGTCGCCCCGACCGGCGGCGGCAAGAGCCTCACCTTCCAGCTCCCGGCCAGCGTCCTGCCGGGCACCACGATCGTCCTCTCGCCGCTGATCGCCCTGATGGCCGACCAGGTCCAGCACCTCGCCGCGCGCGGCGTCCCGGCGACCTTCCTCGCCAGCACCCTGCCCGGCCCGGAGATCGGCGCCCGCCTCGGCGGCCTCGCGCGCGGCCAGTACAAGATCGTCTACGTCGCCCCCGAGCGGCTCGGCGCCCCGGCCTTCCGCGAGATCTGCCGCCGGATCCCGATCCCGCTGGTCGCCGTCGACGAGGCCCACTGCATCAGCGAGTGGGGCCACGACTTCCGCCCGGAGTACCTTCAGCTCGGCGAGTTCATCGCCGAGCTCCCGCGCGCGCGCGTGCTCGCGTGCACCGCGACCGCCACCCCGATCGTCCGCGACGAGATCCTCGCCCGCCTCGGCCTCCCCTCCGAGACCCCGCAGATCGTCCGCGGCTTCGCCCGCCCCAACCTCGCGCTGATGGTCCGCGAGGAGGACGACCACAAGAAGCGCGCCAGGATCGTCGACGCGACGATCGCCGAGGCGCTCGGCCGCGAGGGACCGGCTGCTCCCGGGGACATGACCCCCGGGACAGCCATCGTCTACGCGCCGACGCGCAAGCTCGCCGAGCAGGAGGCCGCGCGGCTGGTCGGCCGCGGCTGGCGGGCCGCCGCCTACCACGCCGGCATGGACGGCCCGCAGCGCGAGCGCGCCCAGGGCAAGTTCACCCGCGGCGAGCTCGACGTCGTCGTCGCCACCAACGCCTTCGGCATGGGCATCGACCGCCCCGACGTCCGCGCGGTCGTCCACCTCGCCCCGCCCGGCAGCATCGAGGCCTACTACCAGGAGGTCGGCCGCGCCGGCCGCGACGGCGCCGACGCGATCGGCCTGATGCTGATCGCCCCGGGCGACATGCCGCTGCGCCGGCGCCTGCTCGAGCGCGGCACCGAGGACAAGCCGCCGAGCCCCGCGGTCGTCGAGCACAAGTGGAACCTCTTCCTCGAGCTGATGCGCTGGGCCGAGGGCGGCTCGTGCCGCCACGACGCGATCCTGCGCTACTTCGGCGACGAGGGCGAGGCGCTCGGCGGGTGCGGCCGCTGCGACGTGTGCAAGCAGCTCGGCTCGGCCGCCGCCGACGACCCGGAGGAGACGACGCTGATCGTCCGCAAGGCGCTGTCGGCGGTCGCCCGGATCCACCGCCGCTTCGGCCTGCAGGCCGCCGTCAGCCTGCTGCGCGGCGCCGCCGACGAGCGGCTCGAGCGCACGGGCCTCGTCCACACCCCGACCTTCGGCTGCCTGCGCGAGCACGACGCCGGCTGGCTGCTCCGCCTGCTCCGCCGCTGCGTCGTCGCCGGGTGGGTCGACTTCACCGGCGACGAGCGCCCGGTCGTCGTGCTGACCGACATCGGCCGCCGCGTGATGAAGGGCGAGCTGCCGGCGCGCCTGCTCCTGCCCGCGCGCCAGGCCGCCCAGCCGGCCCTCGCGGTCGCCGGCGCGAGGTCACCGGCTGGCCCGAAGGACAGCCCCGCCGAGGCCCCGCTCGACGCCGCCGCCCTCGCCCTGTTCGAGCGCCTCCGCGCCCACCGCATGCAGGTCGCCAACCACGACGGCGTCCCGCCCTACGTCGTCGCCAGCGACCGCAGCCTGCGCGACCTCGCGCTCCTGCGCCCGCGCACGCGCGACCAGCTGCTGCTCGCCCACGGGATCGGCCCGGCCAAGGCCGACAAGTACGGCGCCGGCCTGCTCGAGGTGATCGCCGCCCACGAGCGCCGCGCCGCCAGCTGATCTCGCGTAAGCTCGGCGCTCCGTCCCCCTCGCTCGCCTCGCCCGTGCCCGCGCGCACATACACCGTCTACCTCCTCCGCTGCGCCGACGGCTCGCTCTACGCCGGCATCACGAACGACCTCGCGCGCCGGCTCGCCGCCCACAACGCCGGCAAGGGCGCGAAATACACCCGCGCGCGCCTCCCCGTCGAACTCGCCTGGCAGCGCGGCCGCCAGCCGCCGCGCGCGGCCCGGCAGCTCGAGCGGGCGCTCAAATCGCTGCGCCGCGCCGACAAAGAGCGCCTCGTCGCCGGCGACCTCGCCCTGTGGCGCCGGCTCCGTCACGCCGCGATCACCCCGTCGCTTGGATAGCCGCCCCCGCGCGTGCTACAAAGCGCCCCCACGCGCCCATGGCCCTCGACGTCGTCTACAGCCGGATCATCCTCGTTCGGCACGGCCACTACGAGCGGATCGGCGACCAGGGCGACACCGTGTGGGGCCTGACCGCGCTCGGCCGCCGCCAGGCCGTGCGCACCGGCCGGCGCCTCGCCCAGCTCCTCGACGCCGCCCACGGCCGCTTCGAGGGCCTGTTCTCGAGCCCGTGGCCGCGCGCCCTGCAGACCGCCGAGATCGCGGCGCACGAGCTCCACATCGACCGGATCAAGGTCAAGCCGTACCTCCACGAGGTCCTGCCGATCATCGACGCCGACCGCGTCGCCGAGTTCGGCGTCCACCCCGGCCTGCCGTTCACGACCGCCGAGGAGCGGGCGGTGACGGTCAAGCAGATCGACAAGGTCCGCGACCGGTTCTTCCGCCCGCCGAAGGCGACGAGCGTGTCGGTGATCTTCACCCACGGCAACCTGATCCGCTACCTCGTGACCCACGCGCTCCGCCTGCCCTACGAGGCCTGGAGCCGCTTCGACTGCTCCCACTGCGGGATCACCGAGCTCCGCGTCTACCCCGAGGAGTTCGAGGCGCTGATCAACTACAACGACACGGGCCACCTGCCGCCCTCGTTGATCACGACGGCTTGACGGACCGCGGCGCGCGTCGTGCGGGCGCGTCGGACCGCGGCGCGATCCAGTGCTACCCTCGCGCGCGATGCCCAGCCAGCTCGTCGGCGTCCTGCACCTCCCGGCTCTCCCCGGCAGCCCCCGCCACGCCACCCCGCTCCCCGCGATCCTCCGCGCCCTCGTCGCCGACGCCCGGGCCCTGCAGGCCGCCGGCTTCGACCTCGCGATCGTCGAGAACTTCGGCGACGTCCCCTTCTTCAAGGACCACGTCCCCGCGGTCACCGTCGCCGCGATGACCGCCTGCGCCCTCGCCGTGCGCGACGCCTGCCCCGACCTCCCGCTCGGCCTCAACGTCCTGCGCAACGACGGCGCCGCCGCCCTCTCGATCGCCGCCGTCGTCGGCGCCGCCTGCGTCCGCGTCAACGTCCTCAGCGGCGCCCGCGTCACCGACCAGGGCCTCGTCGAGGGCCGCGCCGCCGAGCTCCTCCGCCTGCGCCGCGACCTCGACCTCGGCCGCACCCTGCTCTGGGCCGACGTCGCCGTCAAGCACTCCGCCCCGCTCGCCGCGCGCGACCTCGCCGACGAGACCCGCGACCTCGTCCAGCGGGCCCTCGCCGACGCCGTCCTCGTCACCGGCAGCGGCACCGGCGAGGCCGTCGATCCCGCGCGCCTGCGCGCTGTCCGGGACGCCGCCGGCGGCGCTCCGGTCTACGTCGCCAGCGGCGCCACCGAGCCCGCCCTGCCTGTCCTCGCGGCCCTGTCCGACGGCGTCATCGTCGGCAGCGCCCTGCGGGCCGACGGCCGCGCCGGCGGCCCGATCGACCCGGCGCGCGCCCGGTCCTTCGCCGCGGCCTTCCGCGCCGCCTTCGCCCGCGCCTGACGACGATCCCCGGGCCTCTCGGAGCGCGTCCCCGGATCGGAGCCTGCCCCTGAGCGCCCCAGCCCGCGCTCGCGTGCTACCGTGGTCCGATGTTCTTCTGGCGCCGCAAGAAGAAGGAGCCGCAGCCGCCTCCGGGCCAGGACCACGCCAGCGTCGTCGACCGGACCGCCGGCATGACCCGGGACCCCGCCGCCCAGCAGCTCGTCGCCCGCCACGGCCTCCAGATCCTCAGCCTCACCTGGGAGGACACCGCGCGCCAGCCGAACTCCGCCGTCGGCCCCAACATCAGCGACATGACGATCCGGGTCGACAGCCAGGGCACCACGCGGAGCACCTGCATGCCCGTGATCCGCGGCCCCAACTTCGCCGATCGCACCGGCGACATCCCGCTCGACGACTTCTACCTGCTCGTCGGCAACGAGCGCGGCGCCCCGCTGCGGCGGATCGGCCTGCGCGCCTACCTCGACGACCTGCGCGCTCACCTCCACGCCCCCGGCTCCTGGACCGGCGAGCGCCGCAGCCTGCTCGCCGCCCGCGACACCCACCTCCTCGCCTCGGCCCAGGCCTGCTTCCTCCCCGTCCCGCAGCGGGGCCTCGCCGAGTTCACCCCCGTCCTCTTCAACTACCAGTCGACCGCCAAGAACCCCGCCGTGCTGGCCGTCCTCGTCACCCGCGAGGGCACCAGCGCCACCGTGATCGACAACACCCGGGACAGCTTCAGCGAGGGTTACCTCCGCGGCCAGCGGCTCTACTTCAACGACAACGGCCAGCGCGCCCCGCTGACCGGCCAGCGGATCACCGACTTCGTCGCCGACCGGCACGGCGGCGCCGCCACCCCCGAGGCCGTCGAGACCGCGCGCCGGCAGGGCCTCAACACCATCCTCCTGATCCAGGTCCCGCTCAAGAACCGCCCGCCCGCCCGCACGAGCCCCGTCACCGGCGCCTACGAAGTGCCCTACGCCGCCGTCCCGCGGGCCGTCGGCGCGCACCTCCCCAGCGACGTCGAGGAGGCCGTGATCGGCCACGGCACCAGCCGCGGCCCCTTCTTCGAGCTCGACGGCCTCCCGATCGAGCGCGACGATCGCTACCCGATCCGCGTCACCGTCCAGTTCTACAAGGCGACCAGCAACGGCGCCCTCGACGAGGCCGACGCCGCCGCGATCGCGGCCCAGCTCGACCGCGTCTACGCCGAGGCGAGCCACGTCGGCTCGCTCGTCACCGGCGGCGAAATGGGCCGCCCGACCGCGTGGAAGTGACGCGCCCACCAGGACTCGAACCTGGGACCCTCGGCTTAGAAGGCCGATGCTCTATCCAGCTGAGCTATGGGCGCGTGTGGTCGGGGCGAGAGGATTCGAACCTCCGGCATCCTGCACCCAAAGCAGGCGCGCTACCAGACTGCGCTACGCCCCGAGCGGCCACGGACCATACACGACCCGCCCGCCATGATCCAGGCCCCCGGTGCCCGCGCGCGCCTGCCGCAGCCGTCCGCGCTGCCCGCGGACCGCGTCACGCGCCCAGCAGGCCCGACAGCGCCGCCAGCAGCCGCGTCGTCGCCTGCCCGCGGTGCGACCGGGCGTTCTTCTCGTGCGCGGGTAGCTCCGCCGACGACCGCTCGCTGCCTGCCGGCCAGAAGTACGGGTCGTAGCCGAACCCGCCCGCCCCGCGCGGCTCGGTCCGCACCGCCCCGTCCCAGCGCCCCGAGAACAGCCGGACCGCCGGCGAAGGCCCCGGCTCCGAGCCCGGCAACGCCGGCAGCGGCGCCCCGTCGACCCGCGTCAGCGCCAGCACGCACACGTAGTGCGCCGGCGACTCCGACAGCCCGCGCGCCCGCAGCTCGGCGACCAGCTTCGCGTTGTTGGCCACGTCGTCGCCCTGCGGCCCGGCGAAGATCGCCGAGTCGACCCCCGGCAGCCCGTCGAGCGCCGCGACGCACAGCCCCGAGTCGTCGGCGAGCACCAGCGTCGCGCCCGGCTCGCCGCGCTCCTTGAGCCACACCGCGATCCCGAGCGCCTTGACCAGCGCGTGCGCCACGAAGCTGCCCTGGTCCTCCGCGATCGCCGGCGCCGGCCCGAGCGACCGCGCCGAGCGGACCTCGAGCGCCAGCCCGGCCGCGCGGACGATCGCCGCCAGCTCCTCGACCTTGTGCGGGTTCCCGGTCGCCAGCACCAGCCGACGGGACATGTCCGGACGATCCTGCTCCTGCATGCCTGAACCTTTCACCCTGCCCGATCGGACACCAGCGCCGCCCGCTGGGCCGCCCGCAGCGCCGCGATCCCGGCCTCGGCGAGGTCGAGCATCGCCGCCAGGGCCGCGCGGTCGAACCCGCCGCGCTCGCCGGTCCCCTGGATCTCGACCAGCCCGCCGCCCTCGAGCATCACCACGTTGAGGTCGACGACCGCCCGGCTGTCCTCCACGTACGCAAGGTCGAGCATCGCCGTCGGCGTCTCCGCCCCGTCCGCCGCGACCAGCCCGACCGACACCGCCGACACCAGCCCGCGGATCGGGTCCTCGGCCAGCGTCCCCGCGCGCAGCAGCGCCCGCACGGCCAGCGCCAGCGCCACCATCCCGCCGGTGATCGCCGCCGTCCGCGTCCCGCCGTCGGCCTCGATCACGTCGCAGTCGACCGTCAACGCGACCGGCCCCGCCGGCCCGACCAGCTTCGCCAGATCGACCCCGGCGCGCAGCGACCGGCCGATCAGCCGCTGGATCTCCTTCGCGCGCCCGTCCGGCTCGCGGCGGCCCCGGGGGCGCACGGCCCCGGGCAACATCGCGTACTCGGCGGTCACCCACCCGCCGCCGGTCAGCCACCCCGGCGGGCGCGCCTCCTGGCTCGCGGTGCAGATCACGCGGGTCCGGCCGGCCGCCACCAGCACCGAGCCGAGGGCCGAGCCGATGAACCCGGGCTCGAGGGTGACGGGTCGCAGCTGATCGAGACGTCGGCCGTCCTGGCGCATGGCGACACCCTAGTGCGCGCGACGTCGCTTGTCGACCCGCACGCGCCCGAGAAACATGACGACCTCGCAAGCAACCGCCGGAGAAACAGGCGCAAAAAGACAGGCGCGCCAAAAAAACAGGCGAGGTGCCGATCGTGGCACCTCGCCGGTTCTTGCTTGGTGGCGAACTGTTCAGCTCACTTGCCGGCCTCGGGGGCGGGCGCCGGAGCGCCGCCCGCGGGGGCCGCACCGGCCGCGTCGGCGGGCTTGGCCTCTTCCGGCTTCTTCTCCTCGGGCTTGGCCTCGGGCTTCTTCTCCTCGGCCTTGGCCTCGACCTTCTTCTCTTCCTTCTTCTCTTCCTTCTTGGCATCCCCACCGCAGGCCGGGATGGTGAGGGACATGGCGGCCAGGGCCGCGAGGACGATCTTGGTGTGCTTCATGACAGAACTCTCCTACGTGCCTTGATCGGGGTCGATCGAGTCGTGAACGGCACTGTAGTTCAAACGCCGCCAAACGGGCAACGATCGGGAGAAAACGCCTGCGGCATCCGCGCATCTGGCCGTAGACGCATGAATTAAGGATCGCCTGCCGCCCCCCGAGAAACGGCTTGCACAGCCCCCGGCATGGGCAAAATCCGCCGTTCCTGGAGGCGGGCCTCGGGGCTCGCCCGGGCGTGGGGAAGCTCAATCTCGAACATCGGCGGGCGCGATACGGGCCTTCTTATCCTCGCGCTCATGGAAAAAACCCGCGATCCCTCGGTCCAAGCGATCTTCCAGCCCGACCCGGACGCCCCCCCGCGGGCGCTCGTGGTCGCCGGCTGCTGCGGCAACGTCGGCTTCGGGAAGCTCGGCCAGCTCGCGCGGCTCCTCGCCCGACACGGCGTCCCGGTCGTCGCCCTCGACCTCTCGCCCGACGTCCACAAGGTCGCCGACAAGCTCGCGCAGCAGTTCGCCCCCAAGCTGCCGCCCGCCGAGATCGACGCGATCACGCGCGCGATCGTCCCGATCCAGGGCACCGTCGCCGACATCCCGGCCGAGCTGCGGATCGGCCTCGTGTTCGAGGCCGTCCCCGAGAAGCTCTCGATCAAGCGCCCGCTCTACGAGGCGGTGCGGGCGCGCGACCCCGAGGCCCTGATCTTCTCGGCGACCAGCGGCTTCACCACCCACAAGCTGTTCGCCGGCCTCGCCGGCGCCGACCGCTGCGGCGTGCTGCACCCGTTCTTCCCGCACCTGACCAACAAGCTGTGGGAGCTGCCGGAGAAGGACGCCGTCACCGGCCCCGCGACCCTCAAGCTGATCAAGGGCCTCCTCGGCCGCGCCGGCATGACGCTCGTCCCCGTCCGCGACGTCCCGAGCTTCGCGGCCGACCGCCTGTTCTGCGGCATGATGCTCGAGGCCGTGCGGATCCACGCCAGCACCGGCCTCACCCCGGCCCAGATCGACGACGCCTGCAAGCAGCTGCTCGGCACCTCGCCGTTCCTGGTCCACAACATGATCCGCGGCGCCAACGCGCTCTCGGCCCACTGCATGGAGCTGATGCAGGACGAGGTCGACAGCACCCTCTACGCGATCCCCGAGGCCTGGCGCCCCTACATCGCCGACCCCGGCAAGCAGTGGCCCTACGAGCGCGGGCAAAAGTGCCCGCCCGAGGGCCTCCAGGTCGTCCGCCGGCGCATGCTCGGCATGCTGTTCGCCCTGACCGCGCGGATGCTCCGCCACGACATCGCCGCGATCGACGCCCTCAATTACCTCGCCGAGAAGGCGCTCGCGTTCCGCGAGGGCCCGCCGGCGCTGATCGAGGCGATGGGCCTCGAGAAGGCCGCCGAGCTGACCCGCGCCTTCCTCGCCGAGCAGGCGATCACCCGCGCCGACGAGGTCGCCCCGCTCGAGGTGTTCTCGAAGACAGGTCCCGGCGAACAGGTCGGATGGCACCAGGTCTACGTCGGCCGCAGCGTGATGAACGGCGTCGGCCTGCTCTCGCTCAAGCGGACGACCCTCGGCCACACCTTCCTCGCCGAGCTCGACCGCGCCCTCGACGCGCTGCAGCGCGACGACTCCGTGCAGGCGATCGTGATCGCCCCCGACGGCACCTTCAGCCGCGAGTTCGGCCACGGCGCCGACATCAACTGCTTCGTCCCGGTCCTCGGCGACCCGGCCGGCGCGCTCGCGCTGATCCGCACCTGGAAGGCGACGCTCGCCAAGCTGCGCGCCGGCAAGCCGATGGTCGCCGCGCTGGTCGGCCGGGTCCTCGGCGGCGGCCTCGAGCTCGCGTCGTCGTGCCACGCCCGGATCGCCGGCGAGGGCGCGGTCCTCGGCCAGCCCGAGGTCACCGTCGGCGTGCTGCCCGGCCTCGGCGGCTGCCACCTGCTCCACCGCCTCGCCGCGCCGGAGCACTTCGCGACGCTTAACGAGCGGATCCTGACCGGCCGCTCGATCCCCGCCGACGAGGCCGCCGCGCTCGGCCTGGTCGGCCGCGTCGTCCCGGTCCGCGACCTGCCGCGCGCGAGCATGGAGTACGCGCTGGCCCTGGCCCAGGGGACAGCCCCGCTCCCGCCCTTCCGCACCGACCCCGCCGAGGTGCACGTCGACACGAACGTGTCCCCGCGCAACGAGCAGGGCGCGGCCCTCGACGCCGACCTGCGCGCGCTGCTCGCCCGGACGATCGAGGACTGCAACGCCCTGCCGTACGCGCCCGCCTCGGACCTCGAGGAGCAGCGCGCGGCGGAGAGCCTGTGCATGTCGTCGAGCCGGCTCGGCGTGACGGCGATGCTGCGCGGCAAGCCGCCGCAGTTCGAGCGCCCGCTGGCTGTCGGGTGAAGACGCGGGGCCAGGACCGCCGCGCCCCGCGTCCTCACCCGACGCGCCCCCGCCTCGAATCGCACCGAGCATGCGCTCGCATCCGGCCGCGCCGCGCCCGGTTCCGCGCGCGCGCGCCCCTCGATCCGCCGTCGCGGTCCCGGCGTATGCTCGCCCGGCCCGTGATCCCCCCGCACGAGCACCACCGCTCCGCGCTGCGGCTCGTCCTCGCCTGCGCGCTGCTCGCGACCCCATCGCTGGCCGCGGCCCACGACGTCCCCGCCAGACCCCGGCGTTACAGCACCGTCGTCGTCGCCGAGCGCAACCCGCGGACCGCCTCGCAGCGCGCGATCGGCCCCGCCGAGCTGCTCGCCTCGCCGCGGCGGCGCAGCGCCGACGACCTCCTGCGCCTCGTCCCCGGCGTCCTCCTCAGCCAGCACGGCGCCGAGGGCAAGGGCCAGCAGTTCCTCCTCCGCGGCTTCGACGCGGCCCACGGCGCCGACCTCGAGGTCCGCGTCGCCGGGATCCCGATCAACGAGCTCTCCAACATCCACGGCCAGGGCTACGTCGACCTCAACTTCGTGATCCCCGAGGTCGTCCGCCGCGTCACCGCCGACAAGGGCCCGTTCTTGCTCGACCAGGGCAACTTCGCCAACGCCGGCACGATCCGCCTCGAGCTCGGCGTCGACCGCGAGCTCCACGGCAGCCGCGTCGGCTACGAGTTCGGCAGCAGCCTGCGCCACCGCGGCGTCTTCGTCCATGCCCCGAAGCACATGTCCCCCGAGACATTCCTCGCCGCCGAGGCGATGACCGACCGCGGCTTCGGGGTCGCCCGCGCGGCCCGGCGCGCCAGCCTGCTCGGCCAGCTCCGCCTCCTCGACCGCCCGGGCCTCGGCGCCCTCGACCTGCTCGGCTCCGCCTACGCCGCCCGCTTCGACGCCCCCGGCGCGCTGCGGGCCGACGACGTCGCCGCCGGCCGCGTCCCGTTCGACGGCGCCTACCGCGACGACGGCGGCGGCCGCTCGCTGCGGGCCCTGACCGCCCTGCGCCACCAGCTCGACCTCGGCGCCGGCCGCCTCGATCACCGCCTCCACGGCCAGCTGCGCGAATTCTCGATCGTCGAGGACTTCACCGGCTACCTGCTCGACGGGACAGGCGGCGATCGCCGCAGCCAGCGCCACCGCCTCGCCAGCCTCGGCTACCAGCTCGACTACCGCCACAAGCTGCACCGCACAGTCCAGCTGCTCGTCGGCGGCGCCTGGCAGGGCGACCTCGTCGATCAGCAGGACGCCCGCGTCGACGCCCGCCGCCAGCGCCTCGAGAGCAACTGGGACCTCGCCGTCCGCCAGCACCAGGCCCACGCGCGGCTCGGCGCCGCCTGGCGTCCGCACCCGCGCGTCTCGCTCGAGGGCGGCGCCCGCCTCGACCTGTTCGCCTACCGCGTCCGCGACCACCTCGACGCCGATCGCCAGGCCCGCAAGCTGCTCGCCCTGCCCTCCCCGCGCCTGACCGCCGCCTTCACCCTCGCCCCCGGCGCCACCCTGTTCGCCGCCTACGGCCGCGGCCTGCGCTCCCCCGAGGCCCGGTCGATCCTCGCCGGCGCGGCTGTCCCTGCGGACACCTCGCTCGATCGCTACCGCGGCGGCCCCCCGCGGATCGTCGCCTCCGACAGCGTCGAGCTCGGCGCCCGCTACACCCTCGCCGGCCGCGTCAGCGCCGGCCTCGCCCTGTTCGGCACCTGGATCGACCGCGAGCTCGTCTTCGATCACGTCAGCGCCGTCAACCTCGAGCTGAGCCGCACGCGCCGGCTCGGCGTCGACCTCGACCTCGCCGTGTGGCCGCGCCCGTGGCTGCAGCTGCGCCAGGACCTCGCCCTCACCCACGCTCGCTTCGTCGAGTCCGGCGCCCCCGTCCCGCTCGCCCCGCCGCTGCTCTCCGCGACCGGCCTCACCCTCGTCCACCCGAGCGGCGTGCGGGCCGGCGCGCGCGTGCTCGTCGTCGGCGGCCGCCCGCTGCCCCACGGCGCCCGCGCGGCGTCCTACGCCCTCCTCGACATCGGCGTCGGCTACCGCCTCGGCCCGCTCCAGCTCGACCTCCAGATCGACAACGTCACCAACGCGGCCTGGAAGGAGGGCGAGTACCACTACGCCTCGTGGTGGGACAGGGACCAGCCGCGCAGCACGATCCCGACCCTCCACCAGCTCGCCGGCCCCCCGCTGACCGCCCGGCTCGCCGCCACCCTCTGGCTCTGACCCCGACCCGCCGACCATGCGCCGACCTGCCCTCTTCGCCCTGTCCCTCGCGTCCTGTACCCCGAGCCAGGAAGCCGCCCGCGTCGAGCTCCCGGTCGCCGTCGACGGCGGCGCCCTCGTCGACGCCGCCACCGACCTCGGCTGGCAGGTCCGCCTCGACGTCGCCCGGATCGCCCTCGGCGACCTCGAGTTCACGATCCAGGGCGAGATGCACGTCGCCGCGCGCCTGTGGCGGCTCGTCGTCCCGCACGCCTGGGCCCACCCGGGCCACTACGCCGGCGGCGACGTCACCGGCGCCCTGCCCGGCAGCTTCGTCGCCGACTGGCTCGCCGGCGACGGCCAGGAGCTCGGCCGCGCCGAGCTGCTCGCCGGCACCTACAACGGCTGCAACCTCGCCCTCCGCCGCGCCGACGAGCTGCCCGCCGACGACCCGCTGTCCGGCCACACCGCCCACTTCGCCGGCGTCGCCAGCAAGGACGGGCTCGACATCGCCTTCACCGCCGTCCTCGACGTCGACCCCGGCGCGGCCGTGATCGGCGCCCCCTTCGAGCTCACGGTCGACGCGGCGACGACCGCGACCCTCGGCCTCCGGCTGCGCGCCCGCGACCCCGAGACCGGCGTCCACCTGTTCGACGGCCTCGACTTCGCCGCCCTCGATCCCGACGGCGACGGGAGCGTCACGATCGCCCCCGACGACCCCGCCCACAACGTCGCCCGCCGGGCCCTCCAGTCGCACGTGTTCTACCTGGTCGATCCGACCTGACCCCGGAGACACCCCCCATGCGCCGCCTCTCGCTCACCCTCCTGCTGACCGCCTGCACCTTTTCCGGCACCCTCGACGTCGCCGTCTACGGCGAGCCCTTCATCGAGGAAGGCATCCCCGCCGACGTGTTCGTCGACGGCTGGTCCGTCACCTTCGACCGCTTCCTCGTCGTCCTCGGCGACGTCTCGGTCACCGGCGCCGACGACGCCGCGCCCGAGCTCGCCGTCTTCGACCTCGCCCAGCCGAGCGGCGGCGCCGGCCACCTCGTCCGCACGCTCACCCTCGACGCCGGCCCCGTCGACGACCTCGCCTTCTCGATCGCCCCCTCGACCGCTCTGGTCGCCGGCACCCTGCAGCCCGATCACGAGGCCGACCTCGCGCGCATGCGCGACGGCGGCTACTCGCTCTACGTCGAGGGCCAGGCGACCCGCAGCAGCGACACCAAGCGCTTCGCCTGGGGCTTCAAGACCCGCACCGTCTATGCCGGCTGCGACGCGACGGCGACCGTCGCCGAGGGGGGCACCTCCCGCGCCGAGATCACGATCCACGGCGACCACCTCTTCTACGACGACCTGTCCTCCGAGACCCCGAACGTCGCCTTCGACCTGATCGCCGGCGCCGACGCCGACGGGGACGGCGAGATCACCGAGGCCGAGCTGCGCGGCGTCGACATCACCGCCGAGGCCCGCTACCAGGTCGGCGACCGGACCGACATCCAGGACCTGTGGAGCTTCATCGAGCAGCAGACGACCAACGTCGGCCACATCGACGGCGAGGGCCACTGCGACGCCACCCGCCGCGAGTGATCCACCTCCGGGCAGGACCTCCCGGACAGGTCCTTACAAACATGTCCGCTCGACCTGCGGCGGCCCGTCGGCGAGCCGGCGCGGCGACCCGAGCGGCGCGCGGTCGAGCCAGTTGTCCGCGGGGTACCCCGCCCCCGCCTCGACGCAGTGCAGCGCGTAGGCCAGCCGCCGCCGCGGCGACCGGTTCGGCCCGCTCCAGTGCGGCAGCAGCCCGTGCAGCAGCACCAGCGTCCCCGCCGCGACCGGCAGCGGCACCAGCGCCTCGCGCCGCGGCAGCGGCGTCGGATCGAGCGTCACGAACTCCGTCCCCCCGCGGGCCGCCCGGCGGAAGCGCTGGCGCAGCGGCCCGCGGTGCCCGCCCGGCGCGGCCCACAGGCAGCCGTTCTCGAGCGTCGCCTCCTCGAGCGCGATCCAGAACCCGACGACCGTCGGCGGCTCGGTGTACAGGAAGCACGCGTCCTGGTGCACGCTGACCTCCCCGCCGATCCCCGGCGCCTTGAAGATGATCATGCTCTGGATCGCCAGCGGATCGATCAGCCCGCACGCCCGCGCCAGCCCGACCAGCCGCGGGTCGTACGACGCCGCCGCGTACACCGGGTCGAGGTCGTGCAGCGCGTGCCCGATCTTGTTGATCGCCCGCGCCGCCGCGACCTCGCCGGCCCCCTCCTCGAAGAAGCAGCGGACGCGCCCGCCCGAGCCGAGGAACCACTCGTCGCTCGTGCGCGCCTGCTCGACCGTCGTGAAGACCGACCGCGGCGAGCCCGGCGCCAGCTTCTCCGCCAGCGCCTCCGCGCGGGCGATCAACGCCCCGCACTGCGCCGGATCGAGGAACTCCGGCACGACGGCGAACCCGTCGCGGGCGAACGCCTCGGCGACGCTCAACCCGGCACCTCGAGCGCGCAGCCCGGCAGCGACGCGACGAAGCCCGAACCGAACGCCGTCGCCGGCGTGTGGAACCCGGGCCGGATGTCCTCGGTCAGGATCTTGCGCACGCTCGCCAGCGCCGCGACGACCGTCGTCTTGTAGCCCTCGGGCGCGCGCACGCGGCCCTCGACGGCGCGCCCGTCGGCCGCCTCGACGCGGCCCCAGATCTCCGTCGACCCGGTCTCGCGGACATGTTCGCCGGGACCGGTCAGCCGGCGGTCGATGATCGCCTGCAGCGCGCGGATGACCGCCTTGCGGCGCAGCAGCGGCCCGAGCAGCCCGAGCAGGCGCATCGCCTTGATCTGTCGCCGGGGGAAGGTCATGTACGTCGTGATGTCGCCGATCCCGGTCGACGCGTACGCGGTCGCAAGGTCGCCCCACGGCACCGCGACCGCCTCGCGCTCGCGGCCGCCGATCCGGATCGTCCGCGTGCGCGATCCCGGCGCGATCGGCACCAGCCGGCCCTCCTTGCGCACCGCCGCGCCCTCGCCGAGGTGCTCGACCATCGTCTTCGCCGTCCCGCGGCTCAGCTCGCCGAGCGCGTAGATCACCAGCTCGAGCCGGACCGCGCCCGGCAGCGCCTCGGCGAGCGCCTTCGCCAGGCAGTCGGACGGCACGACGTCGAACCCGACGCCCGGCAGCAGCACGACGCCGCGCGCGCGGGCGGCGGCGTCCTCGGCGCGGCACGCCTCGAACACCGGGATCTCGCCCGTGATGTCGAGGTAGTGCGCGCCGGCGCGGAGGCAGCCGGCGACCATCGGCGCGCTCGTCCGCGAGAACGGCCCGGCCGCGTGCAGCACCGCCGCGACGCCGGCGAGCCCGCGGTCGATCGCCGCGGGGTCGTCGAGCCCGAACACCCGCGCCTCGAGGCCGAGCTCGCCCGCGAGGCGACCGACCGCCTCCGCGCTGCGCCCCGCCAGGATCGGCCGCAGTCCCTCCGCCACCGCCCGGCGGGCGAGGAGCTCGCCGGTGTAACCGTTCGCGCCGTACAGGAGCCACGTTCGCATCGCCCGGCGCTATAGCGCGGGTCCGGCCCGGCCTGCCACGAAAAACCGCTTGTCAGCGGACCGGCCTCGCGCAATCGTCGTCGCTGACCTCGGATGACCCCCCTCGATCCGCGCGCCGAGGCTGAGCTCGCAGCAGCCTTCACCCGCATCCACCTCGGCCTCGCCGCGGCGGACACCGACGACGCCGTGCTGCGAGCGGTCGCCGGCGCCGTCGTGTCCCACGGCCCCAACGTGCTGCGCCTCTACACGCTGCACGACGACGACGGCGACGAGCTGCCGTCGTCGGCCGAGCTCGCCAGCGTGTGGCACTCCGGCGTGTGCCCGGCCGAAGATCCGCTGCTCGGGCGCCGCTTCGACGTCGCCGATCACCCGGTGCTCGCGCGCTGGCTCGCCGCGCCGCACCAGCCGCTGGTGCTGCACGACCTCGCCGCCGACCCGCGGCCCGGCGCGCTCGCGCAGGAGCGCAGCGCCCAGGCGCTGGTCGTCCTGCCGCTGCGCGCCGGCGCGCCCCCGGCCTGGCTCGGCGTGCTCGTGCTGTCGTGGCCGATCGTCCACATCCCGAGCCCGCGCGAGCGGCCGGCCTACGACCTGATCGCCCGCGCCGTCGCCGAGGCGCTCGCCGTCCGGCGGACCCTGCGCGAGCACCAGCGGGCGCTCGACGAGCTCGGCACCTTCGAGGTCACCGCCGCCGCGCTCGCCGAGTCGGCCGGCCTCGACGACGTGCTCGCCGCGCTGTCCGAGCCGGCCCAGGCCGCCGGCGCGACGTGGGCCGCCCTGTGGCTGCGCGCCGGCGACGGCGCGGACGCCCGCCTCGTCCGCGTCGCCCCGAGCCCGGCCGGCCAGGCGCCCGAGCGCCCGCTCGCCGACCTGGCTGACCTCTTCGCCAGGTCCGACGAGCCCTGTCTGTTCGAGCATGTCGATCCGGACATCCTCGGCCCGGGCGCCCGGATCGCCGGCGTCCGCGCCGCGCTGCTGCTCCCGCTCGTCCACCAGGGTCGCCCGCTCGGCCTGATCGAGCTCGGCTGGCCGGCCCCGCGCGGCTTCCCGCGCGAGCTGCAGCGGCTCTACACCGACATCGCCGGCCTCGCCGCCGCCGCGCTCGTCGGCCGGGCCGCGCTGCTCGGCCTCGCCCCGGACGCGTTCGGCGGCCGCGTCGTCGTCGACGTCGACACCCGCGCGATCGTCGAGCAGGACCCGCGCGTCGCCGCCCTGTTCGCCGCGCACCCCGAGCTCGCCGCCGCCCACGCCGCCGCCGTCGCCGACGCCCTCGACGCCAGCACGATCGTCCGCCGCACCCTCGAGCTCGGCGAGACCACCTTCGAGCTGCTCGCCGGACCGGAGCTCGCCGAGCCCGGCCGCGCGACGGCTGTCCTTCAGGACATCTCGGCCCTGCATGCCCGCGAGCGCGAGCGCCTGCGCGCCCGCGACCACCTGCTCGCCGCCCAGGCGACCCTGCTCGCCCGCCAGGCCGTCCCGGTCCTCCCGCTCTCGCCGACGACCGTCGCCCTCCCGCTCGTCGGCCCGCTCGACGGAGCCCGCGCCGACCAGCTCGCCGCCGTCGTCGCCGCCCTGCCCGACGCCACGCGCGCCGCGATCCTCGACCTCACCCACACCCCGAGCGTCGACCCCGCCGCTGCCGCCGCCCTCGCCGCCCTCCTCCCTCGCCTGCGCGCCCGCGGCATCGACCCGATCCTCACCGGCCTCCGCCCCGAGCACGGCCTCGCCGACCTCCCCGCCCGACCCCTCCCCGACGCCCTCGGCGCCGCCCTCCTCCCCCGCCCCGCCTGAACGCCAGGTCGCCCCGCCAGACCTGCCCCCTCGGCCCTGCCCCCTCGGCCCTGTCCCCTCGGCCCTACCGCCTCACACCCGCCCCTGTCGCGCCCCGCTCACCGAGCCCCGCGGCAGGACGCTCACCGAGCCCCGACGCCCCCGCTCGCCGCGGTCCGACACCGAGGAGCCGGCAACCGCGCCAGGAGGGCCGCGAGCCGGACGCGAGGAACGAGCGGCCGTCTCGCGGCTGAGGCCGTCTCCGTACGACGTCCGTCGACGGAGCGACGGACCGGCGACGACGCATCTCACGGAGTCACCGTGCATCGGGTCGGGCATGCGGGTCTTCGTCCATCTGCAGGCGATTGGGGGCGACGAAGTCGACCCCAATGCCGAAGCCTGGACGAAGACCCGCATGCCCGACCCGCTGCGAGGCGCCTCCGGCAAGTTGCCCGCCGCCCCCCGCCGCCCGGCTCAGCGCAGATAGATCGTGTACCGCCACCCCGACGTCGCGATCGCCTCCGTGTTGCCGGCCTTGCAGCAGGGCCCCTCGTCGAACCAGTTGGCCCAGTTCGACCACTGCGACGCGTTGCGGTCGTACCCCCACACGATCGTCTGGTCGTCGAACCCGAGCCCCACGTGGGGGAAGTCGGTCGCCTTCCCGGTCTTCAGCATCCGCGTGTTCCCGGTCGGAACCAGATCGAACTCGCCGACCTCCTGGCCGGGCCCGCAGAACCCGTCGAGGTAGCACGTCCCTGCCAGCCCCTCGGCGTCGGTCAGCTTCCCGTAGCGGCTGACATCGTCGCTGATCGACGGCGCCCACCCGAACACCACCTCCGTGAAGTCCGCCAGCACCAGCCCTTGCGTCAGGATCGCCGGGCTGTTCGAGTTCGGGGCGACCGGCGCGGCCGGGCCGTTCTTGGTGATCGCGTCGAACATCTGCTGCGCCGCCGTGAACCCGATCGGCTTCTCGCGCATGTTGAACACCGCCGTCCAGCCGCCGCCCTCGAACGACATCTCGCAGAACACCTGGACCGCCGGCAGCGGGCCGGCCTGGTCGGGGTCGACCTTGAACGTCCCGTCGGCGTCGGCCAGCCCGAGGTCGCGGAGGTCGCGGCAGTGCCGCGGCGTCACGCACTGTCCGCCGGCGCAGTAGCCCGACGCGCAGTCGGTGCCGACCTCGCACGCCTGTCCGTCGAGACAGCCGGGGCAGTTCTTCCCGCCGCAGTCGACCTCCGTCTCGTCGCCGTTCTTGATCGCGTCGACGCAGCTCGCCGGCGCGCTGCAGTCGTTCGCGCACCCGTCGTCGTCGACCTCGTTGCCGTCGTCGCACACCTCGACGCCCTCGTGGACGAACCCGTCGCCGCAGCTCGCCGGCGTGCAGTCGGACAGGCACGCGTCGCTGTTGTCCTGGTCGCCGTCGTCGCAGCCCTCGACGCCCTCGCGCACGTAGCCGTCGCCGCACTTCGCCGGCTGGCACGAGTTGAGGCACTCGTCGCTGTTGTCGACGTTGCCGTCGTCGCACGTCTCGAAGCCCTCGTACACGTAGCCGTCGCCGCACGACGCCAGCGCGCAGGTGTTGAGGCACCCGTCGCTGTTGTCCTGGTTGCCGTCGTCGCAGCCCTCGCCGACGCTGACCATCCCGTCGCCGCAGCCCGGCAGCTGGCACGTGCTCGTGCAGCCGTCGCCGTCGAGGGTGTTGCCGTCGTCGCAGCCCTCGCCGGGCCCGACGAACCCGTCGCCGCAGGCCGCCGGCACGCAGGTGCTCGGGCACGCGTCGCCGTCGTCCAGGTTGCCGTCGTCGCACGCCTCGCCGGGGTCGACGACCCCGTCGCCGCAGCCGGGCGGCGCCCCGGTCGTCGCGCCCGACGTCGGCTCGCCCGTCGAGCCGTCCGTCGAGCCGCCGCTGGTGGTCACCCCTGGATCGTCGCCGCCGCCGCACGCGGCGAGGGCGAGGACCAGAGCGGCCAGGCGAGCGAAGGGGACGTGGTGAGCGTGCATGGTCATGGCGAGTCCTGCGGGGGGTTGTCGGTGCGGCAAAACCCCGGCCTGGGCTTACACAGGTCGGGGTGTTTCGCGTTCCGCCGCCGGATTTTTCCGAAGCTGAGCAGGGAAATTGTCCACGCCGGAGGCCTCGGGCCAACCCCCAGGGGACCGGCCCGGTCGGACGAAACGCACAGGAGACGGTGTTCTGGCGCGGAATCGGCGGCCGATGCCCGCCGCCCCCGCCCGGCCCGTCTCCCTTGTTGCAGGCGCAGAGTAGCGCGAGGGCGTGTCCTCGCGCAGATCACGTGGAGCGCGCCGGGAGGATGACGTATCGTCCCGATCTCGCCTGGGGGTGGCCCCAAAACGGGGCCTGAGAGCACACCCCTCGAACCTGAACCGGGTCATGCCGGCGGAGGAAAGCGCGAATGGACGAACGAGACGACATCCCGGCCCACGGGGCCGGCACCCACACCCACCACCACGAACCCCAGGCCGCGCGCCGGCCGGGATTGCCCCTCGCCGGCCCCGAGGTCAGCCCGGTGCGCCCGGTCCCGCCCCTCGAGCAGAGCTTCCCGAGCTCGACCAAGATCACCGTCGGTGATCTCGAGGTGCCGTTCCGCGCGATCCAGCAGACCGGCGGCAACCCCGACGTCGTCGTCTACGACACCACCGGCCCGCAGGGCCACGACCCGCGCGCGGGCCTGCCCCGGCGCCGCCAGCCGTGGATCGACGCCCGCCTGAGGACGAGCGACGGCAACCACACCCAGATGCACTACGCCCGCCAGGGCGTCGTCACCGAGGAGATGCGGTTCGTCGCGATCCGCGAGAACGTCGACCCCGAGCTCGTGCGCAGCGAGGTCGCGCGCGGCCGCGCGATCATCCCGGCGAACATCAAGCACCCCGAGCTCGAGCCGATGATCATCGGCCGGAATTTCCTGGTCAAGATCAACGCCAACATCGGCAACTCCGCGGTCTCGAGCTCGATCGAGGCCGAGGTCGAGAAGCTGCAGTGGTCGACCCGCTGGGGCGCCGACACGGTGATGGACCTGTCGACGGGCAAGCAGATCAAGGAGACGCGGGAGTGGATCCTGCGCAACAGCCCGGTCCCGATCGGCACCGTCCCGATCTACCAGGCGCTCGAGAAGGTCAAGGGCAAGGTCGAGGACCTCAGCATCGACGTGTTCATGGAGACGCTCGAGGAGCAGGCCGAGCAGGGCGTCGACTACTTCACGATCCACGCCGGCGTGCTGCTGCGCTACATCCCGCTGACCGCGAAGCGCGTCACCGGCATCGTCTCGCGCGGCGGGTCGATCATGGCCAAGTGGTGCCTCTTCCACCACAAGGAGAACTTCCTCTACACCGAGTTCGAGCGGATCTGCGCGCTGATGAAGAAGTACGACATCAGCTTCAGCCTCGGCGACGGCCTGCGCCCCGGGTGCATCGCCGACGCCAACGACGCCGCGCAGTTCGGCGAGCTGCGGACCCTCGGCGAGCTGACCGAGGTCGCGTGGCGGCACGACGTCCAGGTGATGATCGAGGGCCCCGGCCACGTGCCGATGCACAAGATCAAGGAGAACATGGACGAGCAGCTGCGCCTGTGCCACGAGGCGCCGTTCTACACGCTCGGCCCGCTGACGACCGACATCGCGCCCGGCTACGATCACATCACCTCGGCGATCGGCGCCGCGATGATCGGCTGGTACGGCACCGCGATGCTCTGCTACGTCACCCCGAAGGAACACCTCGGCCTGCCGGACAAGGACGACGTCAAGGCCGGCGTGATCGCCTACAAGATCGCCGCCCACGCCGCCGACCTCGCCAAGGGCCACCCCGGCGCGCAGGCCCGCGACGACGCGCTCAGCAAGGCCCGCTTCGAGTTCCGCTGGCGCGACCAGTTCAACCTCTCGCTCGACCCCGAGACCGCGCGCGACTTCCACGACGAGACGCTGCCCGCCGAGCCGGCCAAGGACGCCCACTTCTGCTCGATGTGCGGCCCGCACTTCTGCTCGATGAAGCTGACGCAGGACCTCCGCGACCTCACCGAGGAGGCCGCGATCGACAAGGGCATGCAGGAGAAGGCGCAGGAGTTCCGCGCCGCCGGCGGCGAGCTCTACGTCCGCGCGCGCGCGGACCTGCCCCAGGGCGCGGAGTGAGCGAGGAGGACGACAACATCACCCCGTCGCCGGAGGCCGACCTGACGCCTCCGCTCGCCCCGCCCGCGCCGCCGTCCGCCGCCGACGCCCTGCGCGCGACGGCCCGCGACCTGCCCGAGGTCCGGACCGCGCTGCGGCGGCGGCGGCGGGTCCAGCCGTCGCGCGGCGTGATCGCCGGCCTCTCGGTCGGCCTGCTCGGCGGCGCCGCGCTCGCGCCGATCGAGCAGGCCGCGCTCGCCACCGACGACCTCGGCGTCGTGTGGGCCGCGTGGTCGCTGCTGCTCGCCCTCGGCGCGGCGATCGGCTGCGTCATCGCGCTGAGCGAGTGGCTGATCGCCCGCCTGCGCCCGCGCCCCCCGCTCGTCGCGGCGATCCGCGCCGCCGGGGCGCTGCCGGTGCTGATCCCGGTCGCGCGCAACCTGTTCGAGGGCGCGTTCGCCAGCACGCTGCCCGGCGCGAGCACGGCCCCGATCTGGGTCCCGCTGCTCGGCTGGCTCGGCCTGACCCTGGTCTTTTGGCCAGGTAGCCGCTGGCTGCAGTACCCGCGCCCGGACACGGTCGGCCGGGCCCCGCCGCGCGGCGCCGCCCTGCCCGGCTTCATCCGCCGCCGCCGCGCGATCGCGGCGCTGCTGCTGCTCGCCGCGATCGCCTGCGAGTACGTCAACCGCACCTTCCTCCGCAGCGAGTACCCCGACATCCACACGCTGCTGATCGTCTGCTCCTGCGCCGCCGCCGGCCTCGCGCTGTGGCTCGGCTTCACCCGGCCCTGGCGCTACGACCAGGCCGAGCGACAGGCCCCGGTCGCCCAGGGCCGCGCGCTCGCCCTCGCCGCTCTGATCAGCGCCGTCATGGCCGTCGCCGCCAACGCCGTCGCGTGCGCGCAGCTCGGCCTGCGCGACCCCGACGGCCGCTTCGTCGTCGCCACCCGCGGCATGCACACGCGCCTGCTCGCCCGCGTCGTCCGCGGCCTCCTCGACGGCGACGGCGACGGCCACTCCGCCGCGCTCGGCGGCGCCGACTGCGACGACGCCGACCCGCGCGTCAACCCCGAGGCGACCGAGATCATCGGCAACGAGATCGACGAGGACTGCGACGGCTACGTCGCCCGCGAGGACCTCGCCGCCGCGCTCGCCCAGGCCGACGAGGCCGCGGTCCAGCGCCTCGGCCGCTGGGAGGCCGAGCCGCAGGTCCAGCAGTTCCTCGCCCGCACGCGCGGCCACAACGTCCTGCTGCTCAGCGTCGACGCCCTGCGCGCGGATGTCCTTCAGGACACCCCGGAGAACCGCGCCGCGTTCCCGCGGATCTTCCAGCTGTTCGCCGGCTCGACGGTGTTCACCCGCGCGTTCGCCCCGTCGGCCGGGACCGACCTGTCGCTGTCCGGGATCCTCACCGGCAAGATCGACCCGTTCACCCGCGTCGACAGGACCCTCGCCGAGGCGCTGCGCGAGGCCGGCCGGGTCGCCCACGCCGTGATCCCGAGCGAGGTGCTCCGCTACGCCGGCAAGACGCTGCTGACCCGCGGCCTGCACAGCCACGACCGCCTGGTCAACGACGCCGGCCAGCGCGACCACGGCAGCTACAGCACCTCCTCGCGGACGACCGCGCTCGGCCTCGGCTTCCTCGACCGCCGCGCCGAGGCCGCCGCCCAGGGCGCGGCCGCGCCGTTCTTCCTGTGGCTGCACTACTTCGACGTCCACGAGCACGACGAGGTCGAGGACGGCGACCGCAACCTCCGCCGCTTCCTCGGCGACCCCGCCGTCCGCCTCGGCAAGCGCGACAAGTACCGCGCGATGCTCGGCCTGGTCGACGAGCAGCTCGGCGTGCTGATCGAGGAGCTGTCCGCGCGCAAGCTGTGGGACGAGACGATCGTCGTGTTCGTCAGCGACCACGGCGAGGGCCTCGGCGAGGACCCGCGCCTGCCCGACAACCACGGCCGCGTGCTCTACAACCCGCTGATCCACGTCCCCCTGGCGATCCGCGTGCCCGGGCAGCCCGGCCGCGTCGTCGACGATCCGGTCAGCGTGATCGACGTGACGCCGACCCTGCTGACCCTCGCCGGCGCGCCCGCGCAAGAGCTCGACGGCCGCAGCCTGCTCCCGCTGCTGCTCCCCGGCGCGCCCGACGACCTGCGCCCGCGCGCCCGCCCGCTGGTCCTCAACGAGAGCGAGCAGCACGGCATCATCGCCTGGCCCTACAAGCTGCTGGTCCGCCCCGCCGAGAACCTGACCGAGCTCTACGACCTCAGCGCCGACTTCGCCGAGCGCGAGAACCTGGCCGAGAGCGCGCCCCGGCGCGTCGGCGAGCTGATGCAGTACTACCACGCCGCGCCGCGCGTGAACCTCGATCGCTCGAGCCGCGGCCGCCGCCTGCGCGAGCGCAACGCTGCGACGCCCTCGCCCTGAAGCGCACAGGCCCGGTCCCTCGCTACGCAGATCACGAAGTCGCCCGCCGAGCGCACGCCGTCCGTCGGGTTCAGTGCCCCGCCAAAGCGTCGCGGTCCGACACCGAGGAGCCGGCAGGGTCGACGGGAGGGCCGCGATCCGGGCGCGAGGGACGAGCGTCCGGCTCGCGGCTGAGGCCGCAGCATCACGGCGCTCACGAACGGAGCGAAGGACCGGCGACGACGCAGATCACGAAGTCGGCGTGCACCGGGCCGGGCATGCGGGGGTGCGCGTATCGGATGGTGGGATGGGGGCGACGAAGTCGACGCCATCCCGCCAACGACGCGCGCACCCCCGCATGCCCGGCCCGCTGCGAGCTGCCTTCGGCAAGTTGCCCGCCGGGCTCAGAGCCCCCCGTCGTGCCCCGCGTCGTGCCCCGCGTCCGCGTGCTCCGAGGCAGCCTCGCCCGGGTGCTCGACCCGCTTGATCGCCTCGACCACCCCGCGGCGGACCGCCAGCAGCGGCTCCGGCATGAACCCGCCGACCAGCAGCGTCCCGGTCATCGCCACGATCGTCAGGTACTCCCACGTCCGCAGGTCCTCGAACGCTCGCAGGTCGTCGGCGTGGGGCGACGGCGGCCCGAGGAACGTCCGCTTGAACGCGCGCCACAGCGTGATCCCGTTGAGCGCCGTCACCACCAGCAGCAGCGCCACCGCCACCGGGTGCGCGCGCAGCAGGCCTTGCCCGACCAGGTCCTCGGCGACGAACGAGATCGTCCCCGGGAAGCCGACCGCCGCGGCCGACAGGATCAGGAAGCCGGTCGCCATCCGCGGCGCCTTGCGGGCCAGCCCGCCGAGCTTGCGGATGTCGGTCGTGTTCGCGCGCAGCTCGACCGCCAGCGCCAGCAGCATCAGCCCGCCGCACTCGACCACCGTCGACATCGCCTGCAGCAGCGCGCCCGACACGCTCGCGTCGTTGAGGCCGGCGAAGCCCGCGAGCACCAGGCCCGACTGGCTGACCCAGAACCACGCGATCACGCGGCGGAGGTCGACCTGACCGACCGCCAGCAGCGCCCCGTAGATCGCCGTCCCGACCCCGATGTACAGCAGCAGCGGCGCCGCCGGGTCGAGCACGCGCGGGAAGATCGCCAGCGCCAGGCGGGCGAGCATGAACGATCCGAGCGGCGTCAGCAGCGTCACCGCCGCCAGGTGGCCGTTGCCGTGCTGGGCCGCCGCCGGGATCCACAGGTGGAGCGGCACGATCCCCATGCGCAGCAGCGCGACGGCCAGCACCAGCGCCCCGATCCACGGCGACGGCGTGTACGGGTTCGCGGCGAGGTCGACGAGGTCGAGCGGGTACTCGAGGCCGGCGACCTGGGACGCCTCGATCCCGAGGACGATCATCGCCGCGGTCAGCGCCACCACCGTCACCGCGAGCACCGTCGACGTCACCACCCGCAGCGCGCGCGGCCCGTTCGCGCGCGCGTCGAGCCACTGCGGGACCAGCGACAGCGCGACGAAGCCGGCGAGCATCCCGGCGTCGAGCGCGAGGAAGCTGCCCATCAGCGCGCCCTCGACGACCAGGATCCGCGCCGCCAGGCCGACGCGCATGTCCGCGCGCGGCGTCATGATCAGCGCCGCGACCACGATCGCCGCGGTCAGCGGCAGCAGCACCGCGTTGAGGCCGTCGACCGCGAAGTGGGCGTGCAGCGGCCCGAGGCCGACCTCGAGGTGGTCGGTCGTGTACTCGCGGTCGACGCTCTCGTGGACGAACAGCGCGAGCGCCAGGAAGAACACCGGCCACGCCGCGGCGAGGGACACGATCCGCTGCTTCGTCGCCCCGCGGACGCCCCAGCGGAGGATCGCCGCGGCGACGAACGGCACCACCCACAGCGCGGTCAGGGCGACGGTCACCCAGGTCATCGCGGAGCTCCTCGCTCGGCTTGTTCAGTGCGATCGGCTCGCTCGGTCCGCTCGTGGGGCCCGCTGCGACGGCCGCCGCGGCGGAACGTCGGCGGCGGCAGCTCGTGCAGGGCCAGCATGCGGGCCTCGAGCCGGTCGAGCCAGCGCGACGCCGCGAGCACCGGGCGGACCACGTAGCGGTCGAGCGCGATCTCGACGTCGAAGCGCTCGATCGACATGCGATAGAGGTAGCGGCGGGTCCTGACGCCGAGCGCCTCCCAGCGGATCGCCCCCTCGTCGGCCTCGGTGCGCCCGAGCGCCGCGCGGCGGGCCAGCGCGTCCTGCAGCGCCGACGGCGTGCGCAGGAACTGGTAGTAGCGTAGCAGCGCGTGGGCGATCAGGTGCAGCGTCGCCAGCGTGTACAGCCCGAGGCCGACCTCGACGAACATCAGCCCGACCTGGCTCGCGGTCGCCCACGCGACCGACGACTTCGCGTCGGCGCTGACCTGGCTGCTGAGCGCCGCCATGATCGCCGTCACCAGGCCGACCGTGATCATCGCGATCCGGGCCGTCCACGAGTGCTCGAGCAGCGGCGCCGCGCGCAGCAGCAGGTACACCCCGGCGTGCACCGAAAGCCCGCCGTAGAACACCGCGCTCGACGCGGTCGGGCCCTCCATCGCGCGCGGCAGCCAGCCGCCGACCGGGAACTGCGCCGACTTGCCCATCGCCGCGAACACCAGGCCGAGGCCGACCAGCGTCGGCGACCACGCGAGCGCGCCCGCGGCCGCGGCGTGCTCCGCGGCCAGCCAGTCGCTCGTGTGCAGCCAGCGGTGCAGCGCGACGCCGGCGATCAGCAGCCCGACGTCGCACAGGCGGTAGGTGATCAGCACGCGGGTCGCCGCCTTCACCGGCCCCTGGCGCTCGTGGAAGAACCCGACGAGCAGCACCGACGTCATGCCGACGACCTCCCAGCCGACGAACATCAGCTCGAGGTTGCCGGCGAACACGAGCACCTGCATGCCGGCGGCGAACAGCAGCATCAGCAGGAAGAAGCGGACGAACCCGGGCTCGCGGTGGAGGTAGTTGATCGAGAACCGGCTGGTCGCCAGCAGCAGCAGCGACACCAGCAGCGACACCGCGACCGACAGCCCGTCGACGATGAGGTCGATCCGGAAGTCGTAACCTGCCCCCGAGTACCATGACCCGAGGGCCAGCTCGAGCACCGACTCGGCGCCGGCGGCCCACCCGGCGACCCCGGCGATCACGCCGAGGAGCGAGCCCCACAGGGCCGTCTGGGCGATCCGCGCGACCAGGCGCTCGGTCGCGAGCTTCGGCGCGATCAGCAGCAGCGCGATCGCGAGGGCGCCGAGCGCCGGCGCGGCGGGTGCCAGCGCGAGCGCGCGGACGAGCGAGGAGACGTCGGGCAGCATGCGTGGACCTTCGACTAGTCGGTGGACTCCGGCTGCGGCCGGATCAGCGCCGGCGGCACGAAGCCGTCGCGCCGGTCGTACCAGTCGCGGGAGCGGGCGACCCGCGGCAGCCCGGGCGTGCTCGCGGTGTACGGGCGGAAGCCGAAGCGGGCGTCGAACACCTGCAGCGCGCGCGTCTCGGGGTCGACGGAGACGAGGCGCAGCCACTCGTGGGTCACCAGCTCGGCGACGACCGGCTGGCGCCCGGCGATCGCCAGCAGCGTCGCCGGCGACGCCTCGACGACCAGGTGCAGGCGGACCGGCTCGTGGATCTCCGTCATCTGCGTCGGCAGCCCGGTCCGCAGGTCGCTGCTCGCCCCGTTCATCACGCCGAACAGGCCGGTGACGTTGTGCGGCAGCTTGGTCCCGGCGCCGAGGCGCTCGGGGTCGACGCTCGAGAAGAAGTACTCGAGGTTGATGCCGGCGCCGACCGGCCCGACCGCGAGCAGGATCCGCTCGAGGATCGCCCCGCTCGGGTCGACCGTCGGGTCGTACGACACGAGGAACGCGCGGCGGTCGAGGAACAGCCCCTGCGTCAGCGCCCGGCGGCCGACGAAGCAGGCCGCGTTGGTCGCGTGGCCGAGCTCGGGGCGCGCCTGCGCGAGGTCGAAGGTGCGGCCCTCGACGTGCCGCTTGGCCGCCCCGAGCGACGGGTCGCGCGGCGCCGAGGCGAACCGACGGCAGCGCTCGTGCGCGTTGAGCCGGCACATCTCCTCGAGCTTAGGCACCAGCGCCGCCAGCTCGGCGCGCGCCTCGGCCGGCAGGTCGTCTGTGTCGTAGATCCGGATCGTGTCGCTCGCGGTGTCGTAGAGCCCGCCGACGAAGGTCGTCTCGCCCGGGATCGCCAGCCCGCGCGCGGCCAGCCGCTCGCGCACGCCGGGCAGGTTGGCCATCCGCGCGAACAGCCGCGCGTTCGGCCCGCCCGAGCGGCCGCCGCACGCGCCGCACGAGTACGCCGGGAAGTACGGGTTGTTGACGCTCGACGAGTCGTGCCCGAGGATCACCGTCAGCCGGCCGAAGCGGCGCACGAGGCCGATGTTCTCGAGCAGCGCGCCGACCCGCGCCGCCATCTCGTCGAGCGTGAAGCCGGACATCAGGTCGCTGGTCCTCTGCCCGTCCGCCTCGGCGCGCAGCTCGACCAGCCGGGTCATCGGCTCCGGCAGCCACCAGTGCTCGAGCGCGCGGCGGACCTGGCCGGCCAGGCGCGGGCTGAACACGGTGGCGAGCAGCGGGATCGCGGCCAAGAAGCCCGACACCGCGGTGACGAACGGCCCGAAGATCAGCGAGCGCGAGGCGCGGTTGAACGCCGCCTGCGCCTTGCCGAGCTGGCGCCGCCGCTGCGCCCGCAGCTCGGCGACGTCGACCTGCTTCGTCAGCGCCTGCTCCTCGATCTTGTGCTGCGGCGAGACGACGACCGGGCACAGCGGGAACGTGCTCGGGTCGTCGATCCCCTGGTAGGCGATCGCCAGGCCGAAGAAGCCGGCCGCGCCGAGCGTCTCGCAGTCGGGCGCGATCTCCTCGAGGTGGCGGCGCGACGACTCGAAGCGGTCGTCGATGCAGAACACGACCTGGTGGCGCGGCGCCGGCGGGGCCGCCGGCGGGTGCTCGAGGTTGACCGCGAGCGCGTCGAGCAGCTCGATCCGGTAGCGCAGCTCGTAGGCCTCGTGCAGCACGCGCAGCCGGGTCGACTCGCCGAGCACGTCGAGGAAGCGCAGCACGCCCTCGATCTCCTCGCGGGTGCGCGCGCGGACCTTCGCCGCCGACACGCCGGACAGCTGGCACAGGCGGAACAGCGGCCACGCGGTGTCGTAGCGGCCGCGCCGGCGCGGCTCGGCGATCGTCGGCCGCCCGGCGCACGCGCGCCGGATCTCGCGCGCCGGCTCGCGGATCCCGTGGCGGGCGGCGATGTCGAGGAAGGCGAACAGGTCGAGCGTCAGGCGGACCGCGAGGAAGTCGACCAGCCGGGTCGACGCGCGCGAGCGGCCGAGCGGGCCCGGCGCGCTCTCGAGGCGGTGGAACATGCCGGCGTAGCCGGGCAGGTGCAGCAGCGTGTGCTCGACGAACGCGTCGAGCTCGTCGTCGTCGATCCCGAGCTCGCCGAGCACCTCGGCGAGCACCGCCTCGGGCCCGAGCCTGCGCTGCTCCCAGTCGCGCAGGCGGCGGCCGAGGTCGGCGAGCCAGGCCGGGCGGATCCCGACCCCGGAGGTCATCACCTCGGCCCACGCGCGGAAGAACCCGCGGTCGCGGTCCGGCATCGGCCAGTGCGACTGACCGCGGTCGAGGAACGCGGCGCACAGCGGGATCAGCGCCCCGTGGACGAGGTCGTTCGGATCCTCGCCGCATGTCTGAAGGAGCAGGTCGCGGTGGAACACCGCCGGCGCGGCGCTGGCGACCGGCTGGCCCTCGAGGTGCTCGCACGCGCGGACGCACGCGGTCCACAGCGCGCGGACCGAGAACAGCTCCGGGTCGGCGTTGAACGCGGCGAGCATGTCGCGCGGGTCGATCTTCTGCCCGAGCAGCGCGCCGAGCTTGCGCAGCGGGTCGGTCGAGCGGATGCCCGGCGTCGGCGTGACGATCATCGCCGCGACCGCGCGCGCGCCGGTCGGCCCGCCCGCGGCCGCGAGCTCGCGCTCGAGCCACGACCGCGTCTCGCGGACGATCACCGCCCGCGGCTGGGCGTCGATGTCGGCGTCGAAGCGGTTGGCCGCGTCCTTCTCGACGAGGATCCACCGCAGGTGCGCGAGCGTCTCGGCGCCGACGCCGTGGCGGATCACCAGCCGCGCCGCCGCGGCCTCGCCCGGGAAGCCCGGCGCGATCGGCCGGTCCGACAGCCTCTCGTCGGCGAGCACCGCGTCGAGGTCGTCCTCGCGGATCCGCCCGCGCGCGAGCAGGTCGCGGTAGGTCTCTTTGGACATGTACCCGCGGACACGCAGCTTGGCCTGCGCCTCGGCGATCGCGCGGTGGAACGGCAGGTGCTGGAACGCGTGCAGCGTGTTGTGGTGGACGAACACCTCGAGCGGCGCCTGGGCGGGCAGGTAGTGCGAGGCGTGCTCGAGCGCGTGCTGCAGCCGCTCGGCGAGCGCCGGCCCGCGGGGCCGCGCCGCCGGGGCCGCGACCGGCGACGCGTCGGGTGGCGCGTCGACCGGCGAGAGGTGCTTGGCCGTGGCGGTGGACATGGGACGGGAGGAGCGCAGCAGGACGGTCGCGGCAGGCGGGTTGCGACCCGCGCTCAGGATGAACCGTGGGCCGGGCGCTCGCCGTGATGCGGCGGTTAAGAAGCATTCATCGACGGCGAGCGCGCCGGCACGCCCGACCGTCCCCCGCAGACGAGAGATGCCTGTAAAGACAGGAACGAACGGTCAAGCGTGACGCCGGCGCGCACAGGCCGGCTCACAGCGCGCTCGCGCCGAAGGTGTCGCACTGCGCCGGGTCGCCGGTCTGGTAGCCGCGGCGGAACCAGCGCACACGTTGCGCGGACGTCCCGTGGCTGAACGACTCCGGCCGGACGGTGCCGCGCGTCATCGTCTGTAGCCGATCGTCGCCGATCGCCGCGGCGGCGGTCAGCGCCTCCTCGATGTCGCCGGCCTCGAGCAGCTGGCGCTGCTCCGACGCGTGCGCCCACACACCCGCGTAGCAGTCGGCCTGCAGCTCGAGCCGGACCGACAGCCCGGTCGCGCCGCGCTGCGCCTGCGCGGGGGCGCGGTGGACCCGGTCCGACGCGCCGAGGAGGTTCTGCAGGTGGTGCCCGATCTCGTGGGCGATCACGTAGGCCTGCGCGAAGTCGCCGGGCGCGCCGAGGCGGCTGCGCAGCTCACGATAGAAGCCGAGGTCGATGTACACGCGCTCGTCGGCGGGGCAGTAGAACGGCCCGGCCGCGGCCTCGCCGAACCCGCACGCGGTCGGGATCGCGTCGGTGAACAGCACCAGCTTGGCGCGGCGGTACGGCACGCCCGCGATCGGCGAGCGGGCCTGCCAGGTGCCCTGCACGTCGTCGAGCACGAAGTGGACGAAGCTCGTCAGATCGTCCTGCGGCTCCGCGGCGCCCTGCGGCGGCGCCTCGGCGAGCCGGCGATCGGACCCGCCGGGCCCGCCGAGGCCGCCGGCGAACAGGTAGTAGAGCACGAGCAGGACCACGCCGATCCAGCCGTAGCGGGTCCGCAGCAGCAGCCCGATCAGGCCGAGCGCGGCGCCGCCTCCGCCGCCTCCGCCGACGTGGCGCTCGCCCCGGCGGTCGATGACGTCGTCGCTGCGGTAGCCCTTGCGGTAGCGCATCGCGGGGGAGAGCTTGGCCTCACTCGCCGGCGGACGCCAGCGGTCCGCTCAGCGCGCCGAGGTCGACGTAGCCGCGCTGCTTGAGCACGACGAACGGGCGGTCGTCGAAGAACAGCCGGCCCTCGCCGTCGTGCTCGACGATCTGGACCTTGCCGGTGCCCGGCCCGGGGCCGCGGCCGTAGTAGCCGACCTCGACGCGGTACGGGTACGCCCCGGCCGCGCCGTCGATCAGGAACGTCTCGAGCCCGTAGCCGGCGTCCATGTCGTCGAGCAGGCGGCCGCCGGAGTCGAGCTCCTTGTGGCGGTAGAACGCGTGCCAGCCGTTGCCGTCGCGCACGTGCAGGTCGACGTCGGCGTGCTCGTTGTCCCAGCTGAGCACGAACCGCAGCGACGGCTCGGTCGCCAGCTCGGCCTCCTCGACGCGCAGCGCCTCGAGCACGTACGCGCGCTGGTCGGGCCAGCGGCGGATCCACGCCGCCGCGACCAGCCCGAGGTCGCCCTTGAGCACCCGCTCGAGCGCGCGGGCGTTCGGGCCGACGCGGGCCCACGCGAGCCCGTCGACCAGCGCCGCCCAGGACTCGGCGAAGTAGCCGGCGCGCAGCAGAGCGTACGCGTAGAGGCGGTAGCCCGCGGGGTCGTCGTAGCGCTGCTCGACCGCGCGGCTGTAGGCGTCGAGCGCCAGCCAGCCCGCGACCTCGCCGGTCCGCTCGAGCCGCTCGGCGGCGAGGCGCCGGATCTCCGGGCGGTTCGGGTAGAGGTCGATCAGCGAGCCGTACGCGCGGGCCGCCAGCTCCGGCCGGCCGTTGGCCTCGAGCGCCTCGCCGAGGGCGACCAGCGCCGTGACGTCGGCCGGCCGCGCCTTCTGCCAGCGCTGCGCGAACCCGAGGGCGTTCTGCTTGTCGTCCCACGCGGCGAGCAGGTTCATCACCGCCAGGAAGTTGCCCTCGTAAGCGTCCTCGGGGGTCCGCCGCGGGCCGAAGTGCAGCCCGGCGTCCTTGTCGAGCGGCGCGCGGGTCGGCTCGGCGGCGGCCGGCTCGCTGGTCTTGCGGGCAGGTCTCTCGGGACCTGGCCGCTTGGACCTGGCCGGTCGGACAGGCATCGGCCGCGGCGTCGGCCGCGGCTCGGCCCCGTCCGCGGGCCGCTCGTCCCAGTCGGGGCTGGCGAGCCGCAGCCCGGCGAGCAGCGCGTGCGGGCGCGGCGCGGCCGCGGCGTCGACGGCCGGCGGCAGCAGGTCGGCCGGGCGCCGCTCGACGCCGAAGCTGCCGACCGACAGCACGTCGCGCGGGCGGGCCCCGTCGAGGCCGAAGCGGGCGTAGTCGGCGGCCGAGCCGAGCACGACCATCGTCGTCGTGTCGTTGACGATCCGCCGCGCGAGCGAGAACTCGGCCGCGCGCTCGCGCCAGCGGTCGCACGTCTCGCCGAGCGTCGCGCGGTCGCACGCGCGCGCCTGGTCGATCAGCCAGGCCGCGCGGGCGCCCGCCCACGCGTCGGCGAGCAGCGGCGACGGCGACTGCGCCAGCGCGACCTCGTGGCGCGGCGAGACCTCCGGCCCGACGAGGTTGACCTCGAGGCTGTCGCCGCCCTCGTCGCGCGCGACGTCGGCGTAGACGAGCACGTAGTCGCCGGCCTGCACCGCGTCGAGCTGCTGCGGGTAGACCCACTCGCTGCCGGGCACCTTGACCTCGACGCCGCGGACGACCGTGCGGGTCAGCCGGAGCGCGGCGACCCGCGGCGACACGCCGCTGCGCAGCACCAGGCCGGGCCGCTCGGGCGACGCGTTCGACAGCGCGGCGAAGCCCCGCAGCAGCGCCGGGTCGGCCGCGCCGCCCTCGACGATCACGTCGACGCGCCCGACCCCGGCCTCGCGCAGGCGCGCGACCTCCACCCGCAGCGCCGCCTCGCCGGTCGCGCCCGCGGTCGCCAGGCCGTCGGTCATCAGCACGAGCCGCTTCGCCGGCCGCTCGCCGACGCCGGCGGCGAACCGCAGCGCGCCGGCGAGGTTCGACGCGCCGAGCGGTCGCCGGCCGCGGATCGCCGCCAGCGCGTCGGCGTCGAACCGGCGCAGCGTGCCCTCGTACGCGAGCTCGACCCCCTGGTCGAAGCAGATCACGCGCAGCGGCACGTCGTCGAGCACGCGCGCGCCGAGCTCCGCGATCAGCTGGCCGAGCCGGTCGACGTGGGTGTCCCAGCCGAGCGACTGCGAGGCGCTGGTGTCGAACAGGATCGCCAGGCTCTCGATCGGGTCCGGGTGGTCGTGGTGGACCGGCGAGATCCGGGCGACGACCATGTTGTCGTGGCGCAGCCCGAGCTCGCGCAGCTCCTGTGGCTGCACGGTCAGGTCGCCGGTCGGGCGGATGTCGCCGATCCGCGCCAGCTCGCCGTCGCCGCGGATCCGCGCGAACGCCGGGTCGCCGGCGACGACGACCCCGCCGCGGGCCTTCAGCTTGACGCCGAGCTCGCGCAGCCGCTCGAGGCCCGCCAGCGGCACGCGGTACGGCTCGCTGCGCCCGCGCAGCTCCTGCACGTACGACACGATCAGCCGCGTCGGCTCGCGCGCCGAGATCGGCTCGACGCGGGCGACGAACCGCTCGCCCTCCGGCGCGCCGACCAGCTGCGGCTCCTCGGGCTGCTTGCCGAGCGCGAGCTGCTGGAACGCCGCCCGCCGCGGCACGACCTCGGCCTCCTGCCACGCCCCGTCGCGCAGCACCGCGAAGCGGGTCACGCGGGCGCCCGGCGGGATCGCCAGCGCCAGCCGCCCCTCGAGCGAGCGACCCTCGGGGTTGTCGAACAGCAGCTCGAGCTCCGTGAACGCGAGCGGCTGGTCGAGCACCGCGCGGACGTGCAGCGCCCTGAGCGGCAGCGCGGCACCGTCGACCGCCGTCAGCGCGATCGGGGGCTCGCGGCGGACCGGCTCGTCGACACCTGCCTGTTCGGCCAGCCTCGCGATCTCTCGATCGGTCGCGTCGCGGCCGGCGCCCTGACCGCCGGCGCACGCGACGACGAGCGCCGACGCGAGCGCGAGCGGCCCGAGGCTGCGACCAGCCGAGGTGTGTCTGCGAGGTGCCATCCCGGAGCGCGCGGGGAGCTCGTTCGTACGGTCGCACAGGGGGAGATGGGGCGCAACCTGGCCGCCGCGCGCGGCCCGAGGGGCCAGGCCGGGCGGCCCGAGGTCGCACCTTGTCCCACGGCCTCCGCGGTCCGCGGACCCCCTCACCCGGCGGCCGGCCTGCCGACCGCGCGGTCGGCCCGCGCGGAGCCTCGCAACCTGTCCGGAGAGACACGTTCATCGCGCCGCGGGCCGCAAAACCTGCTAGGTTCCCGCGCCGTGCGACCGATCGCCGTCGTCCTCGCCGCGGGCAAGGGCACCCGCATGCGCTCCGATCTCCCCAAGGTGCTCCACCCGCTCGCGGGCGAACCGCTGGCCGCCCACGCGATCCGGGCCGCCCGCGCCGCCGGCGTGGACGCCGTCGTCGTCGTCGTCGGGCACCAGGCCGAGCTCGTCCGCGCCGACCTCGGGCCGCGCTTCTCCGACCTGCGGTTCGCGCTCCAGCCCGAGATGCTCGGCACCGGCGACGCCGTGCGCTGCGCCCTGCCCGCCCTCGAGGACCACGCGGGCCCGGTCCTGATCCTCTCCGGCGACGTCCCGCTGCTGCGGCCCGCCACCCTGCAGGCGCTCGTCGACGGGTGCGCGGACAGCGGCGCCGGCCTCGCGCTCGCGACCTTCGAGCCCGACGACCCGACCGGCTACGGCCGGATCGTCCGCGACGGCGCCGGGCGGGTCCGCGCGATCGTCGAGGAGCGCGACGCGACCGCGGCCGAGCGCGCGCTGCGGGAGTGCAACGCGGGGGTCTACTGCGCGACCGCGGCGCTCCTGCGCGCCGAGCTGCCGCGGCTCGGCCGCGCCAACGCGCAGGGCGAGATCTACCTCACCGACCTCGTCGCCCGCGCGGCCGACCGCGGCGTCGTCGCCCTGCCCGTCCCCGCGGGCGAGGTCGCCGGCGTCAACACGCCCGAGCAGCTCGCCGCCCTCGAGGCCGCGCTGATCGCCCGCGGCGCCTGATCCGGACCTGGCCTTTCGATCCTGGTCGGGCGCTCATGGCCGTTCGTTCCTGCCCGTACGGCCCTGCCCTGAGGGCCAGGCGACCCGCGTCACCGCGGCTGGGTGGCCGCCTCGTCGACCTGCTTGCGCAGGTCGTTGATGTCGAACGGCTTCTCGATGAAGCGGTCGCAGCCGGCGTCGATCGCCTGCCGGCGCTCGCGCTTCATCACGCTCGCGGTGACCGCGAGGACCGGGGTGCGGGCGATGTCCGGCGAGGCCCGGATCCGCTGGACGACCTCGATGCCGCTGATCCCGGGCAGGTCGAGGTCGAGGAGCACCACGTCGGGGCGGCGATCGCGGACCAGCGCCAGCCCCGAGAGCCCGTCCTTCGCGCCGATCACCTCGTAGACGCCCGAGAGCTCGAGGATCTTGCGGGCCAGGGCGAAGTTGCTCGGGTTGTCCTCGATGTAGACGATGAGCTTCCGTCCGGGCACCCGCTCATTCTAGCGGAGGGCCCGGCCGCGTGGGCGCCGGGGGCATGCGATACACTCCGACCGATGGAGGCCGCGGCAACCGCGACAGGGCGCCCCGCTCCGCGCAGGTGGTCTCGCGGCCCCGCGTGGGGGTTCGTCGCGGCAGGGGCCCTCGCGCTGGGCCCCGCGGCCGCCGACGCGCGCCCCGCCGCCGCGCCCGCCGCCGCGCCCGAGGACGACCTCCGGACCGTGCAGATCGCCGCGCTCGAGGTCCGCGGCGCCGAACAGACGCCGGCCGACCGGCTCCTCGAGTTCCTCGCCGCCGAGGGCCTGCGCGAGGGCGCCGCCCTGCTGTGGCCGGAGGACGCCCGCATCCAGCGGGCGCGCGCCCGCCTGCTGGCGACCGACCTGTTCGAGCGCGTCACCCTGCGCCTGCGCCCGACCGCCGCCGACCCGGGGCGCGTCACCCTGACCGTCGAGGTCGAGGAGCGCAGCTCGCTCGCCGTCACCGACCTGTACCTCGGGACATCCGCGTTCACCCCGTTCCGCGGCGGCTTGCAGGTGATCGAGCGCAACCTGCTCGGCCGCGCGGTCCAGATCGGCGGCGGCTTCGTGTGGGGCAGCCTGCCGCGCCAGGTCCCGCGCAGCCGCCGGCAGCAGGCCTTCCGCCTGCACGTCGCCGCCCCGCGGATCCGCGGCACCCGGTTCGGCCTCGCCGGCACCCTCTTCGTCCACTCCGCGAGCGAGCCGTACCGGATCGCCGGCCGCGAGGACGACCCCGACCCGCGCCACTTTCGCACCGTCGACTACGGCCGGATCGGCGGGATCCTCGGGACCACCTTCAACGTCGGCAACCGCCTCGTGTTCGGCCTCGACTACCGGTTCGAGCGCGTCAACGCCCTCCTCCCGCCGGCGCCGACCTACACCGCCCCGGACGGGGTCGCGGCGCCGGTCGACCTCGAGCTCAGGGGCGGCGTCCACCGCCTGACCACCTTCAACCTCGGCATCAACTACGACGGCCGCGACGAGGCCGCGCGGTTCGGCAAGGGCGCCCGCTTCGCGCTCGAGCTGCAGGTCAGCTCGCCGCTGGTCGGCAGCGAGTACGAGTTCATCAAGGTCGTCGCCGGCGGCGCCTACAGCTTCCGCCTGCCGTGGGGCCACTGGATCACCCCGAGCGTCGTCGCCGGCCAGATCGCCGGCCGCGCGCCCCGGTTCGAGCGCTTCTTCGCCGGCGACCTGTCCAATTGGACACCCGGCCGCGAGCTCGGGCTGATCTACACCACGCGCTCGCCGGTCGACGTGTTCGGCACCGGCATCGACCGCCGCACCCTCGGCTCGCTGTTCGCCCGCCTCGACCTCGAGTACGTGTGGCCGCTGTTCACGCGCAACCGCGTGCGCGGGATCAAGGCCGGCTACCTCGTGTGGTCGACCGGGGTCTTCAGCTTCGCCGGCGACGCCGAAGAGCGCGCGCGCCGGCGCGCCGCCGGCGAGTGGGCCGCGCCGCTCGGCTTCAACGCCAACTTCGGCCTGCGCCTCGACACCGTCGTCGGCGCGGTCGACCTCACCGTCGGCAACGTGCTGCAGAGGACGCCGCTGTGAGACGCCGCGCCTTCCTGCTCGCCGGCCTGGCGCTGCCGCTCGTCGCCGCGGGGCCGCTCGAGTTCCTGCGCCCCCGGCGCGCCAAGTTCGAGGAGGTCGGCGACGCCGTGCTGATGACCGTCGGCCTGCCCGAATTGCTGTCGACGCGCGACCACGACGCGATGGCCTCGCTCGAGTCGGCGTTCGCGACCACGCTGGTGTTCGAGATCGTGCTGTACCGCGCCGGCCAGTCGACGCCCGTCGAGCAGCGCCAGCGGATCGTCAAGATCCAGTACAACCCGTGGAAGGAGCGCTACGTCGTCACCACCAGCGACGTCGGGCGCGCCACCCAGGTCCGCTACTACACCTCGCGCGACGAGGCGATCGCCCGCGCGACCAGCCTCGACCGCGTCCGCGTCGCCCGGGTCAGCGCGCTCCAGCGCGGCCCCGACGCCGTCTACTTCGCCACCGTCGTCGCCCAGCGCAACCCGCTCGACAGGGACATGCTGGCCCCGGAGACAGGCGACGGCCTCGACCGCGGCCAGGGCCGCGACCTGTCGGTGTTCTCGCGGTGGGTCGGCATCTTCGTCCGCGCGACCCAGAGCGCCGAGAAGACCTTCGCCGTCAAGACCGCCCCCGCTTTCTACCTGGTGTCGTCATGAGCAGCCGCGACCGCCCGAACGATCGGCCGACCCGCGAGGGCGACTCCCGCCCGAGCGAGCTGCGCGTCGTCTCGCGGATCCGGCTGACCCGGATCGGCCAGCGGATCGTCGCCGCCCCGCGCGTCCCGTGGTGGGGCCGCCTCGAGTCGCGCGTGATCACGGCGCTCGTCTGCCTCGGGATCCTGTGCGTCGGCGCGTCCGCCTACCTCGTCACGCTGACCGTCGAGTACTTCGAGGGCATCGTCGGCTCGGCGACCCAGAAGTCCGACGACGCCGTCGCGCTCGCCCTCCCCTTCTACGACGGCTACGTCAAGGCGAGGAAGCAGGCCTACCGCGCCCGCGTCGAGGCGTTCGCCCGCGAGCTCGAGCTCGCCGCGGCCCGCGCCCCGCTGCCGCCCGACGGCGTGCAGACGCTGCTCCAGTCGATCCTCCAGCGCGAGCCCGACCTCGTCGAGCTGACCGCCTCCGGCCCCGGCCCCGCGTTCACCCAGGCCGAGCGCCACGCGCTGCTGCCCGAGGACGACGGCGCGTGGATCTGGGTCAACGCCGGCCCTGTCCCGCTGCACCTGTCCGATCCGCCAGCCCCCGAGACCGAGGCCCACCTCGCCGCGATCTTCGCCCTCGACCCCGCGGTCGACCGCAACTACCAGTCGCTCGGCCAGATCAAGCGCGGCCTCGACTACGTGACCGTCGACGGCAACGTCGTCGACCGCGGCGAGCTCGAGCGCGCGGTCTACCGCGCGATCGGGGCCGCGAGCGCGCTCGTCCTGATGGTCGCCTTCATCGCCGGCTTTTTGCTCGCGCGCGCGACCACCCGCAAGCTCAGCATGCTGTCCGACGCGATGCTCCGGGTCGCCGGCGGCGACCTGCTCGCCCGCGTCCCCGACCTCGGCAACGACGAGCTCGGCCAGCTCGGCGCCGCCTTCAACGGCATGCTCGACGAGCTCGCCTCGGCCCAGCGCAAGCTGTCGTACCTGCAGCGCGTCGGCGCCTGGCAGGAGATGGCCCGCCGGATCGCCCACGAGATCAAGAACCCGCTGACGCCGATCCAGCTCGCCGTCCAGCAGCTCCGCGAGAAGGACCCGGGGGGCGACCCGAACTTCTCCCGCCTGCTCCAGACGTCGGTCGAGATCGTCGAGGACGAGATCGAGTCGCTGCGCCGGATGGTCACCAGCTTCTCCCGCTTCGCCAAGGTCCCCGAGGCCCAGCTCGAGCCGGCCCAGGTGTCCCGCGTGCTCGGCGAGTTCGAGCGCGCCTACGGCCACCTGACCGAGCGCTCGTCGGATGTCCTCGAGGTCATGCCGGTCGACCCGGCGCTGACGATCCTCGGCGACCGCCAGCTCCTCAAGCAGTGCCTGGTCAACCTGGTCGAGAACGCGGTGCTCTCGCAGCGCGAGCGCGGCCCGGTCCACGTGCGCGTGTCCGCCCGCGCGAGCGAGGAGGCGCCCGGCACGGTCGAGCTCCGGGTCGACGACAACGGCCCCGGGATCGAGCCGGAGCGCCGCGAGCGCGTGTTCGAGCCCTACGAGTCGACCCGCAAGGAGGGCACCGGCCTCGGGCTTGCGATCGTGAAGAAGGTGGTGCTCGATCACAACGGCGAGGTCCGGATCGAGGACAGCGAGCTCGGCGGCGCCGCGGTGGTGATCCGGCTGCCGCTGCATGCCTGATCGGCATGTCGAGGGAGACATGTCCCCTCGGACAGGCTCGCTCGCGCGAGCGAGGCGCGGGCGCCTGCGCGCGAGCGATCGCCTCCCGCCGCCCTCGCGTCGCCGGGCCGCGCCGGACGCCCGCGAGGAGGTCCCGGCCGCGCCCGGGCGCCCGGGGGCCGCCAGGGGCAGATCTGCACCCAGCGGCCGCGCCTGGCCCTGCGCGAACACCGCAGATCGCCGTGGACGACCGGGGAGGGCCGCATTCCTCGCGCTCACGCCTGCGGACCGGGCTGCCCGCGCTGCCCCGGCCGCGGTATCGTGGGCCCCGCTCGGCGCCCAGAGCTTTCGCATGCAAACGCCCTCTGAAAACGACCTCGGGTTTCCGACCAAGGGTTCGCTCAAGCGCGTCCCCTTCTCCAACCTGCTCCGCGAGATCGCCGCCGCCAAGATCACCGGCAGCCTCTACCTCCTCAACGGCGAGACCAAGAAGGTCGTCTTCTTCGTCGACGGGCGGCCGACCGTCGTGCGCAGCAACCTCGCGACCGAGTTCCTCGGCCAGATCCTGACCGACCAGGGCCTGATCTCGCAAGAGCAGTGCGACAACACCCTCGAGGCGATCCGGCGCACCGGCAAGAAGCAGGGCGAGCTGCTGGTCGAGATGGGGATCCTGTCCGAGGGCAACCTGCGCTACGGCCTCGAGGAGCAGCTGCGGATCAAGCTGTTCGAGATCTTCGGCTGGGAGGAGGGCCGCTTCCAGTTCAAGGCCGGCGCCGAGCCCGGCAACAGCGGCACCCCGCCGGCGGGCACCACCGAGGCGCTGATCCTGGCCGCGATCCAGGAACGCTTCACCGACGCGCGCGCGCGCGAGGTCCTGCGCGCCTGGGCCGAGCGGTTCCCTGCGCCGAACCCGAAGTGGACCGGCGACGCGAACGCGCTCGACCTCCTGCCGGAGGAGCTCTACTTCCTCAAGTGCCTCGACGGCAGCCGGACCACCGACGAGCTGCTCTCGCGCAAGCCGGACCTCGAGGTCCCGCAGGTCTCGACCCTCCTGCTCGGCCTGATCAGCGCCGGCGTCGTCGAGCCGCTCGAGAACAAGCTGCAGCGGCGGCTCCCGCCCGCGCGGCCGAACCTCGCGCCGCCGGTGATCGCCGAGGAGAAGCTGCTGCCGACCTTCGAGGTCAGCCTGACGATCGGCGAGTACGAGGACACCCCGCTGCCGAGCCGCCTGTCGGACCTCGGCGCCTCCTCCTCGAAGAACCCGCGCGTCCCGCTGCTGCCGACCGAGGACGAGGAGATGTTCCGCGGCCTCAACGTCGACGAGAGCATCGTCACCGACGGCCGCAACCTCATCCGCGCCGTCGAGCGCTCCGCCGCCGCCAAGCTGGCCGCCGTCGTCGGCAAGCCGGCCGCGCCCGCCCCCGCGCCGACGACCGCGCTCGATCCGCTCGGCGGCGAGGACGACTTCAGCGACCTGCGCAACGACGCCGACGACGACGACGACGCGCGGCCGGCACCTGCCTCTTCGGCCAGCCCGAAGGCCGACAGCGGCAAGCACAAGCTCGGCCCGCTGCCCGGCCTGGCCTCGCTGAAGAAGGACACCCCGCGGCCGGCGCCCGCGCCCACGCCCGCCCCCGTGCCCACGCCCGCCCCCGCGGCCAAGCCTGCGGCCGGGTTGACGCCCAAGCCCGCGCCCGCGCCCGCGCCCGCGCCCGCGCCGACGCCCGCGGCCAGGCCCGCCCCGGTCGCCGACGACGACCTCCCGGATCTCGGCGAGGACGAGCTGCCCGAGGACCTGCCCGACCTCGGCGAGGACATCGAGGAGCTCGAGGAGATCGACGACGAGATCCTCGACGAGGGCGACGACGGGGGCGACGGCGACGAGACCGGCGACGAGGGCGACGAGCCGGCCTACCCGACCCTCGACGGCGATGCTGCCGTCTCGCTGAGCGCCGCGCAGGCGCTGCCGGGCGACGACGACGAGGCGGACGACGGCGGCGGACCGGAGGAGCCGGGCGACCTCGGCGAGCTCGACGGCAGCGGCCTCTCGGCGGTCGGCGACCTCGACGGCGACGTCCCGGACGACCTGCTCGACGGGGTCGACGACGACCTCCTGCTCGCCGACGACGGCGAGCTACCCGAGCTCGATGACATCGACGAGGTCGAGCTCGGCGACGTCGACGACACGGACCTCGGCGACGTCGACGGCGACGGCGAGCTCGCGGACGACGGCGAGCTCGCGGACGACGGCGAGCTCGCGGACGACGGCGAGCTCGCCGGCGAGGACGACGGTTACGCCGACGAGCCCGCCCTCGGCAGCGCCGAGAGCACGTTCGTCGGCGAGGTCGACGGCGAGGGCCAGGGCGCCGAGGGCATGGACGCCTACGGGGCGACCCGCTTCAGCGAGGCCGAGGCGGCGATGCGCGACGGCGACTACGACACCGCGGTCGCGCTGTTCGAGGACGCGTACAACGCGGGCTTCGACGTCGCGGAGCTGCACGCGCACCTGGCGTTCGCGCGCTACCGCCAGAGCGGCGGCGACCCCGACGTCGCCAACAACTCGCTCGAGCTGCTCGACTACGCCGAGGGCATCGACCCGGGCCTGGCGATCCTCCACGCGTACCGCGGGGCGATCTACGTCGGCCTCGGGATGACCGACCAGGCCCGCGAGTGCATCGAGCGGGCGCTCTACCTCGATCCGTACTGCGAGCTCGCGCTCGAGTACCGCGACTCGGTGTAGAAGCCGGGCGCGTTCGATCTTCGCCGGGCAGCTTGCCGAAGCCCGCTCGCAGCGGGATCGGCCTGCGGTCGGGCGCGCGTCGTTGGCCGGATGGAGTCGACTTCGTCGCCCCCATCCGACCATCCGATACGCGCCCGACCGCAGGCCGACCCCGATGCACGCCGGACTTCGTGATCTGCGTCGCAACCGGTCCGTCGCTCCGCTCAAGCTCCTCGCAACGCCACGGCCGCCGCCGCAAGACGGTCGCTCGTGCCTCGCGCCCGGCTCGCGGCCCCCTCTCGACCCAGCCAGTTGCTCGATGTCGGACCGCGACAGGCCGGGTGCTGTCGTCCACGACGGCGCTCGAGATCACGCGACACGAGCAACCCGCGAGGTCGCTCGTCGCGATCGACTTCAAGTGACCCGCGCGCCATGTCTCAAGAGACATCCGGCACGCCCACGCCCCGGTTCAGTCCGCCGACATCCCCCGCCACGCACGCCGCGGTCCGACATCGAGGAGCCGGCTGGGCAGCCGGGAGGGCCGCGAGCCGGGCGCGAGGCACGAGCGACCGTCTCGCGGCGGAGGCCGTCGCATCACGGCGCTCACGAACGAAGCGACGGACCGGCGACGACGCAGATCACGAAGTCCGGCGTGCATCGGGGTCGGCATGGGGTCGGGCGCGTATCGGATGGTCGGATGGGGGCGACGAAGTCGACTCCATCCGGCCAACGACGCGCGCCCGACCCCATGCCGACCCCGCTGCGAGCGGCCTTCGGCAAGTTGCCCGCCGAAGGCCCCCCGCGCGTCAGATCGCCGGCGTGACGCCCATCTCCTGCAGCAGGTGGTCGGCCTGGTCGACCGCGTCCATCACCCACAGCAGGTAGCGGACATCGACGTGGATCGACCGCGTGATCGGCGGCATGAACACCCAGTCGCTCGCCATCGCCTCGATGTTGCCGTCGAACACCAGCCCGGTGAGCTCGCCCTTCGCGTTGAGGGTCGCCGAGCCCGAGTTGCCGCCGGTGATGTCGAGGTCGGCGAGGAAGTCGAGCGGCACCTCGCCGAGCTCCGGCGCCACGTACGGCCCGAACTTCTTGGCCGCGATCGCGTCGAGGGCCGCCTTCGGCGTGTTGAACGGCTCCTCGCCGGTCGTCTTCTTGACCATCTCGGACACCGTCGTGAACGGCCGGTAGACCGCCGCGCCGGGGCTCGGGCTGTAGCCGCGGACCGTCCCGAACGTCACGCGGAGCGTCGAGTTCGCGTCGGGCGCGAGCGACCCGTTGTGGTACGCGCGCAGCGCCTCGATGTAGCGCGGGCGCAGGGCCGCCATCGCCCCTGCGATCGCCTCGCCCTGCTTCTTCTGCGCCTCGCTGAGCGGCCGCAGCTTCAGCGCCAGCTGGATGAACGGGTCGGTGCTCGCCTTGATCGTCTTGCTGCTCGCGCTGCGCAGCAGCTCGACGCGCGCGGCCGCGTCGCCGAGCGTCGTGCCCCTTGCGCCGCGGACTGGCGCCGGGGCGCCGCCGGCCTTGCCCGTCTTGCCCTTCGCGTCGCCGGGGTCCTGCGCGGCCGCGTCGGCGACCCTCGTGCCCTCGTAGAGGCGATCGAGCGCCCTGTCGATGTCGGCCTCGGTCGCCTCCGGCTTGCCGACGATCGCCGCGAACGCCGCCGGGCGGTCGGCCGCGGGCAGCTTCGCCGCGCGCATCAGGAACAGCCTGAACACCGCGCGATCGAGCTCCGGGTGGTAGCTCGACTGCAGCGCCAACATCTGCTGCTCGAGGTCCTTCTCGTCGCGCTGCTGCATCCCGAGCCGGCGCTCGGCGTCGGGCTTGGCGCGCTCCTCGGCGAGGCGGACGATCGTGTCGGCGGCGCCGAGCAGCGACGACGCGCGGACCAGCTCGTCGTGGGTCATGTCGCGCTCGCGGGTCTTCGCCTTCTCCGCCGTCAGCGCGGCCATCTGCGCCAGCACCTCGCCGTACTTCTGCTTGCGGCCCGCGTCGGCCTCGATCCACTTCTGCAGCTCGCCCTCGAGCCGCGCCTTCTCGGCCGCGACGCCGCCCTTGACCAGGCCGTCGCGCATCCCGCGGAAGTTGAGCAGGTAGTTGTTGAGGCCGCGCAGCTTCGACGCCCCGGCGATCATCGCCTTCGGGTCCTGCTTGCCGATCGCCTCCATCACCGCGATCTGCTGCTCGTACAGCTCGATCTGGCGGCTGTAGTACCACTCGGCCGCCTGCTGGGCCTCGGCCGCGGTCTTGAGCCGCTGCGTGCGGCCCGGGTAGCCGGCGACCATCACCAGGCTGCCCTCGGTCACGCCCTCCTTCGCCACCTTGAGGTGGTACTTCGGCTTGTACGGCACGTTCTCCGGCGAGAAGTCGGCGGCCGACCCGTCCTTGCCGACGTACGCGCGCAGGAACGAGAAGTCGCCGGTGTGGCGCGGCCAGTGCCAGTTGTCGATGTCGCCGCCGAACACCCCGATCCCCTCGTGCGGCGCGTACACCAGCCGGACGTCGCGCAGCTCGATCTGCTCGATCTGGAAGAACTGCGCGCCCTCGTAGTAGCTGGCGACCGTGCAACGGACCGCCGGGCGGCCGCCCTCGCACGCGCCGACGAGCTGCTTGCGGCGGTCCTCGATCTGCGGGATCCGCTTGTCGTCGGCGACGCCGTCGAGCCCGCCGAGCACCTTGTCGGTGACGTCGGTGAACGCCGTCGTCACGTACACGCGCGCGGCCGGCCCGCCCGACTTCTCCTCGGCCCGCGTCTTCGCCAAGAAGCCGTTCTTGAGCAGGTTGTTCTCGGGCGTCGAGTTGGTCTGCAGGTAGCGGGTCACGCAGTGGTGGTTGGTGACGATCAGCCCCTCGGGCGACACGAACGAGGCCGAACAGCCGCCGAGGCTGACGATCGCGCCGAGCGGGAACGCCGTCGGATCGGCGAGCGCGGCCGGGTCGTACTGCAGGCCGAGCGCGCGCAGCGTCTCGGCGTGGGCCGCCATCTGCCCCGGCATCCACATGCCGCCGGGGTTCTCGAACTTCGGGGCGGCGGGCTTCGAACCTGTCTCTTGGGTCTCCTGGCCGCCGCCGCCGGCGACCGGGGTCGCCGAGTCGGCCGCCTTGCCGGCGCAACCGGCCAGCACGAGCGTGAGACAGAGAGGCAGCGCTGCAGTGACGATGCGGAGCATTCCTCACAGGTACCAGATCCGCGCCGCGCGGGCGCGCCGCGCTCGCGTGACCTCGCGGGCATCTCACGGCGAAACCCGCCGCGCGCGCCGCGTGTCCGTGAGCTGGCGCAGACCCCTCGCACGACCCGCGTCGGGGCGCTCGCCGGCCCTCGCGCGGCCCCGCGGGCTTGTCCGGCGGCCGCGGGCGGCGGTAGCCTCCCGGGCCTGTGCCCCGGCCGAAGCTCTCGCTGCTGGTCGCCAATCCCACGGCCCGGAGCGGCAAGGCCGAGGCGGCGATCGCCGCGGCGATGGAGGGCCTGAAGAAGGCCCGCCTCGAGCCCGAGTTCTTCGCGACCCTGCCCGAGGGCGCGACCGTCCCGGCGCTCGCCGAGCGGCTCGAGCGCGGCGACGTCGCCCGCGTGATCTACCTCGGCGGCGACGGCACGTTCGCCGAGACCGCCAAGGGGATCATCCTCGCCCGCGAGAACACCGGCATCGACGTCCCGCTCGGCATGCTGCCGATGGGCACCGCCAACGATCAGGGGCGCAGCTTCGGCGTCCGCGCCGGCCTCAAGGCCCTGCCGGACAACATCGCTATCATCGCCGCCGGCGTCGAGCAGTGGCTCGACGTCGGCAAGGTCGAGGCCTACGGGCCGGGCGGCGAGCTCCTCGACCGCGACCTGTGGTTCGACAGCTGGGGCCTCGGGCTGTCGGCGCAGATCCTCGCCAAGCGCAACCGCGACCGCAAGATCATCGCCAAGATCCCGGTCGTCCGCCAGGTCTTCCGCGACAAGCTGGTGTACCTGCGCGCCGGCCTGTCGAGCCTGTTCAAGACGACCCTCAAGTCGCTGTTCGGCCGCGACCGGTTCGCCGCGGTGATCACGATCGACGGCGAGCCGCGCGAGTACTCCGCGCTCAACGACATCGTCGTCAAGGGCACGCTGCTGTACGGCGGCGACTGGATCTTCGACCCGACCGCCAAGCCCGACGACGGCAAGTTCGAGGTGATCATCGTCCACAACCCCGCCGACTGGAGCGCCGCGGTGATCGGCGGCCACAAGCGCAACCCGGTGACCAGCGACGACCTCCAGGTGCTCGGCCTGTCGCCGCGGACGATCCCCCGCGGCTCGACGATCGAGATCGTGATCCGCCGCCCCGACGGCATGGGCCCCGTCCCGGCGCAGATCGACGGCGAGGAGTACGTCCGCGCCGACCACTACAAGATCGAGAACCTCTTCCACGACCTCCGGATCATCGTCCCGGAGAACCCCCACTGGGTCTAGTGCCGCGCCCCGGGCCTAACGGCGCCACCTCGCTTGGTCTCATCGCCGCTGGCTTCGTTGGCGAAACTCGTAGTACGGTCCAGTACAACTTCGTTTCGCCGCCTCGCCAGCGACGATGATCCCGGCGCGAGGCGGCGCCGTTAGGCCCTGGGCACGGCACTAGCGCTCCGGTTGCGACGCCGGGCCCCCCGTGGCACGCTCCCGCGCCGGTCTCGCATGCTCGCCCGCACCGCCGCCCTCGCCCTCGCCTGCCTCGCCGCCTGCGGCGAGACCGGCGAGCAGATCCAGCAGCGGATCGGCGAGCGCCTGCAGCAGCAGCTGACCTCGAGCGACAAGAAGCGCCCCGAGGAGCCCGACCGCCTGCCGCCCGAGCTCGTCGTCAACAAGCTCGGGCTCTACGTCGACTGCCTCGGCCAGACCCGCGTCCCGCTGTACGCCGGCTTCCGGGTCGGCGGCGCCGCGTTCGCCGGCCGCGGCCGCGAGGCCCCCGAGCCGGTCCCGCCCGAGGTGCTCGCCCGGTGCGACAAGGCCGAGCGCGACGGCCCGCTGCTCCAGCCGCCGCTGCCCGCGCTCGAGCAGGCGGCCGTCGCCTACCACGCCGCGGCCCGCGCGTTCGCCGGCGAGATCGACGCTGTCCGCGAGGACATGAACCAAAAGCCCTCCACGGTCCTGCGCGACGGCGAGCGGGCGCCGCTGTACGCCCGCTTCACCGCCGCCTTCCGCGCGTGGGACGAGGCCCGGCGGGCGCTCGACGAGCGGATCTTCGAGCTGCAGACCCAGCTCGACACCGAGCTGCTGGCCAAGATCGAGGCGCGCGCCGGCAAGGGCCTCGAGTGGCACACGCGCGACGCGATCATGAAGGCCAAGCCGTACGTCCGCTGCCTCGGCGACCACGACGAGTACACCGCCGCCGTCTGCGAGCTGTACCTCGCCGGCTTCCGCGCCGCGCACGCCGAGTTCCGCGCCGCCTTCGAGGCCGACCCGGCCGCCGCCCGCGTGTTCTGGCTGCCGCAGTTCGCCGGTAGCCTCGCCGAGTTCGCCGCCCGCGCCGACGCGCTGTCCGCCGCGATCCGCGAGGACAAGGCCAGGGCCGGCGACATCGGCGCGGTCGTCCGCGAGTACAACGACGCCCTCCGCGACAGCGCCTCCGTCAACTTCCGCACCGGCACCTGAGACCTCGGGGCCTGTCCCTTCCCACCTGTCCCTTCCCGCCTGTCCCTTCCTACCTTCCCCTTCTCACCTGTCCGTCGAGCCACCCGCAAGCGATCCGCCATGAGAGCCGTCGTCCTCCGCCGCCACGGCGACCCCAGCGTCCTCGAGCCCGCCGACCTGCCCGAACCGACCGCCGGCCCCGGCCAGGCCATCGTCGAGGTCCGCGCCTGCGCCCTGAACCGCCTCGACCTGTGGGTCCGCGGCGGCCTGCCGGGCCTGCGCCTGCCCCTGCCCCACGTCCTCGGCAGCGACATCGCCGGCGTCGTCGCCGCGGTCGGCCCCGGCGTCGACGCGAGCTGGGTCGGCCGCGAGGTCGTCGTCGCCCCCGGCGTGTCGTGCGGCGCGTGCGAGGCGTGCCTGTCGGGCTGGGACAACCTGTGCCCGCGCTACGCGATCCTCGGCGAGCAGACCGGCGGCGGCTACTGCGAGCGGCTCGCCGTCCCGGCCGCCAACCTGCTGCCCAGGCCCGCCGGCCTCGACTTCGTCGCCGCCGCCGCGCTCCCGCTGACCTTCCTGACCGCGTGGCAGATGCTCGTCGTCCGCGCCCAGGTGAAGCCGGGCCAGACGGTCCTGATCCACGCGGTCGGCAGCGGCGTCGGCGTCGCCGGCCTGCAGATCGCCCGGCTCCACGGCGCCCGCGTGATCGCGCTCGCCTCGAGCGAGGCCAAGCTCGCGCGCGCGCGCGAGCTCGGCGCCGAGGCGACGATCCTCAGCCACGACCCCGCCGCGTGGGAGAAGGAGGTCCGCGCCCTCCCGTGGGTCGGCAAGCGCGGCGTCGACGTCGTGCTCGAGCACACCGGCGCGGCGACCTGGGACGCGAGCCTCCGCCTGTGCCGCCGCGGCGGCGTGATCGTCACCTGCGGCGCGAGCTCCGGCCACGCCGCGACGACCGACCTGCGCCAGGTGTTCTTCCGCCAGCTCCAGATCCTCGGCAGCACGATGGGCAGCAAGGCGCTGCTCTTCCCGATCCTCGGCCACGTCGAGCGCGGCGCGCTGCGCCCGGTCGTCGACCGCACCTTCCCGCTCGAGCAGGCCGAAGCGGCCCACCGCTACCTCGATCGCCGCGAACAATTCGGCAAGGTCGTCCTCGTCCCATGAACACCGCCGCCGTCCTCCCCGGCACCCACGTCGACTACTCGCTGCGCCGGCTCCACGAGCTGTGCGGCTCGGTCGTCGTCGACCTCGACGTCGTCGCCAGCCTCGACGCCGCGATCGACGCCCTCGTCGCCCGCGAGGGCCGCGAGCTCGCCGAGGACGAGGTCCTGCGCCTCGTCCCCTACTTCGGCGCGCTGTGGCCGGCCGGCCGCGCGCTCGCGCACTGGCTCGGCGAGCGCCCGAGCGTCGTCCGCGGCCGCCGGGTCGTCGAGGTCGCTTGCGGCCTCGCCCTCCCTGCGATCGTCGCGGCGCGCCTCGGCGGGCACGTCCACGCCTGCGACGCGCACCCCGACGTCGCCCCGCTCGTGCGCCGCAACGCCGCCCTCAACGACGTCGTGATCCACTATCGCCAGGTCGACGTCGCCGACGCCGCCGCCGTCGCCGCGCTCGGCGAGTTCGACGTCGTGCTCGCCAGCGACGTCGTCTACGACGCCGCGCTCGCCGGGCAGATCGCCCCCGCCCTGGCCCGCCTGTGCCGCCCCGGCGGCCGGATCGTGCTCGCCGACCCCGGGCGGCCGCTGCTGCAGAACGCCGTCAACGCGCTCGAGGCGCTCGGCTTCCGCGCCGAGCTCGAGACCCGGCGGGCGCGCCGCGCCGACGACCCCGCCGCGGCGGGCGGCGCGGGCGAGCAGGACGTGTTCCTCGTCATGTGCACCCGCGGCTGATCCGGCGGCCGCCGCGAACGCCCTGTCCCATCGGACAGCAGGACGTCCGATCGAGGTCTGCGCCGCTCGCCCCCTCCGGGTTGCCGGTTATCCTTGAGAGACTGGAGGGGATGCATGAATCTGCTCGAGCGAGCGGCACGGATCGCTGCGGCGGCGCGGGTCGCCGAGGACGCCGACAGGGCGCGCGCCCGCGTGCTCGCCGAGCTGGTCGGCGGCGCGGCGCAGCCCGCCGATTCGTCCGGGCAGACGCGGCATCTCGCGGCCCTGCTCGAGCTCTCGCGCGACCGTGAGCGCCCCGACATGACCCTGGCCAGCGCGCTCTCGCGGCTGACCGAGACCGCGACCGACGTGCTGCGGATCCAGCGCGCCGGCGTGTGGTTCTTCAACCACGACGCCTCGGCGCTCGAGTGCGCCGACCTGTACGACGCGGCGACGGCTGCGCACGACCGCGAGGCCGTGCTCTACCGCCGCGACTTCCCGATCTATTTTGCGACCCTGGCGACGACCCGGGTGCTCGACGTGCCGGACGCGCAGCACGACCCGCGGACCCGCGAGTTCGCGGCCATCTACTTCAAGCGCCACGACATCCGCTCGACCCTCGACGCGCCGATCCGCTGGCGCAGCAACCTCCACGGCGTCCTGTGCTGCGAGCACGTCGGCGACCTGCGCAGCTGGACCGACGACGAGGAGGCGTTCGTCGCGTCGCTCGCCGACGCGGTCACGCTCGCGCTCGAGACCGAGCGCCGGCGCGCGACCGAGCGCGAGCTGCTGCACAAGCTGACCGTGATCGAGGCGCAGCGGCAGGCGATCGCCCGGCTCTCGCTGCCGGTGCTCGAGGTCTGGCAGGGGATCGTCGCCGTGCCGATGATCGGCGCGATCGATGGCGAGCGCCTCGCCGCGATCCTCAGCCTGCTGCCCGAGGCGGTGTCGCGCCATCGCGCCGCGTGGGTCCTGCTCGACCTGACCGCCGCCGCCCCCCTCGACGCGCACGCCGCCGACGTGCTCGTCCAGATCGCCTACGCGGTCCACCGGCTCGGCGCCGGCTGCGTCCTCTCGGGCCTGCCGGGCGACGCCGCCGCCACGCTCGTCGCCTACAACCCCGCGCTGTCGCGCGTGCCGACCACGAGCTCCCTCAAGGCCGCGCTCTGCCACTGCCTGCACGCGTCGCGCGGCTGCGCAGGGCACGCCGAGGCGCGCTGAGCCGCCCGAGCCGAGCCGAGCCGAGCCGAGCCGAGCCGAGCCGAGCCGAGCCGAGCCGAGCCGTCGCGCGACGGCGATCCGCCTTCCGGCCATGTCGGAAGGGACATCCACGGCCCGACGCCGACCGCCGTCGACCGCCACCGCGCGCACGGGCGGCGTGGCGCTCGCACGGACCTCCGGCATGTCCCTGAAGACAGGTCTCCGACCCGGGCCCGCCGAGCCCGTCCCACGCGACCGCCCGTCGACCCGAGCCGAGCCGAGCAAGTCACGCGCGATCGGCTGAGGCGCGTCGATCCGCCGGACGCGCGCGTCGGACCCGTGCGGCCCCTCGACGCGCGCACCGTCGCGTGTGCCAGCAACGCGACGCAAAGGAGGCTCGCCGCGGCGGATCACCGCGGCGAGCCTCGTCGACCGCGCGCGTCGGTCTTCCGCGCGTGGTCCGGCCCACAGTGCGAGGCGAGCGGCGAGCGGCGAGCGGCTTCGCCAGCGGGGCGCCCGCGGGCTCACGCCGCCGCGGGGCGCCCGCGGGCTCACGCCGCCGGCTGGGCCGCGCGCTGGCGGCGGGTCTCCCAGCCCTTCTTCGCGGCCTCGCTGCGGCCCTTGTCGCTGCGCGCTCCGGTCTTGCGCGCCCCGGTCTTGCCGGCCTTGCGCGTGCCGGCCTTGCGCGCGCCGGCCTTGCGCGCGCCGGAGCTTCGACCCTGCGCGGCGGTCTGCTTGCGGCCGGTCTTCTTCGCCGCGGACTTCTTGGCGCCGGTCCGCTTCGCGGCCTTCTTCGCGGTCTTCTTGGCGCCGGTCTTCTTCGCCGCCTTCTTGCCGGCGCTGCGCTGGTGGCCGGCGGTCTGCGTCGCGTCGGTGCTGGGGGACTTGGTGCTGCGTGCCATTCGTGATCGCGCTCCTTCTCCGGCGGAAGCTTGGAACGCGATCACGGGCTGTCAAGCGAGCCACTGCATCGATCGATCGGCACCTGGCGCTTCGCACAGGTACCGGAGGTCATCAGCGGGGCACCGGACGCGGGCCGCTCCGGGCGGCCCCGGCGGTCACGAACGCCGGCGGCGGCCGACGAACAGGCCCGCGAGCAGCAGTATCGCCGCGCCGGGCGTCGAGTCGCCGGCGATGTTGCAGCCCTTCTTGGTCGCTCCTGGCTCGCCGCCGACCTCGGGCGGGCCGTCGGAGCTGCCGAGGTACGGCTCACCGCTCGTCCCGCCGCCGCCGCTGTTGGTCGGGCCGGCGTCGCCCGGATCGCTGCTGCCCGACGACGACGAGCCGCCCCCTCCGCCGCCGCCGTCGCTCGCCGTCGAGCCGCCCCCGCCGCCGCTCGAGCCGCCCGAAGCGGCCTTCCCGGCCCGCTTCTCGTCCTCGTACTGCCGCCACTTCTCCGGGTACGGCGGCAGCTGGGCCGGGCGCGGACGGGCGCCGGCGAGCTTCTTCCACGCGCCGGGCGCCGGGAACCACGCTCCGGTCGGCGGCTGGAAGCTGATCACGTAGACCGCGCGGCGGTTCTTCTCCTCGTCGACGCTGTCGGCGGTCTGGACCTTGAGGCCCTTCTCGCCCATGCCCGTGAAGTAGATCTCCGACCACACGCCCTTCTGGTGGAAGTACTCGGCGATCGCCCGCGCGCGGCCCTCGGACAGCTTCTGGTTGTCGCCGGGCTTGCCGACGGTGTCGGTGTAGCCGCTGATGAACAGCTTGGGCACGTAGGCCGCCCCGTCGAGCGCGTTGCCGACGGCCTTCTTGGCGTTCTCGACCGCGGCGAGCTTGTGCATCGCCACCGCCGCCGCCTCGTCGATCTTCGGCGCCTGCTCGCCCTTGATGATCGCCTTGCCGCTGTCGAACACGACCTCGGTGTGCGGGATGTCGATCGCCATCGGCGCCAGGATGTGCTCGCCGAACTGCCCCTGCGCGCCCTCGAAGCGGGCCTTGACCAGGAACACGTCGTCCTGCGTGTCCCACCGCAGCTCGATCCGCTCGTTCGCCTTCCAGCCGCCGGCGCCCGAGTCGTTGAAGATCACGTCGCCGTCGGTGTTGAAGACCTTGAACTCGTAGCCGGTGACGTCGAACGAGGTCGTGTAGGCGGCCCGGTGCTCGTAGAGCAGGTCGGCGGCGGTCGCCATCGCGGTGACCTTGCCGACCGCCGCGCTGCCGCCGCCGCCCTTGCCGGCCGCGCGCGTCACCTCGAAGGTCGCGTTCGCCTCGCCCGAGCCGGCGAGGATCTTGAGGTCGTAGGCCGCGGTGTCGCCGTTTTGCACCCACACGACCTTGAACTCCTTGCCCTTCTTCAGCGGCGGGATGTTCTTCTTGATCGTCTGGCGGTCGCCGGTCACCGTGACCTCCATCGCCGGCAGGTCCTCGTTGGCCCGCAGGATCACGTGGGCCTCGCCGTTCTCGTTGGTGACCCGCGAGAACTCGTAGTTGAAGGGTCCGTCGAGGAGGAGGGCGAGCAGGGCGCCGGCGATGGTCGAGAGCATGGGCATGGCTGTCCGGGCGGACGGTATCACGCCCTGCGGCGCGTTTCAGCCCGTCGCGCCGGCAGCGGCCCCGCCGGCGTCGTGACGCACGCGCACGACGGTGTGGATCCCGCCGCGGACCAAGAAGTCGCCCTCGACCTCCATCCACTTCGGCTGGGTCGCGGCGACCAGATCGTCGAGGATCTGGTTGGTCACCGCCTCATGGAACGCCCCGTGGTCGCGGAACGACCACAGGTACTGCTTGAGGCTCTTGAGCTCGACGCACCGCTCCTGCGGGCAGTAGCGGATCCGGATCGTGGCGAAGTCGGGCTGGCCCGTCAGCGGGCACAGGCACGTGAATTCCGGGCAGTCGAACCGGATCTCGAAGTCCCGCCCGGGGCGCGGGCTGACGAAGGTCTGCAGGTCTCTCGAAGGGGCCAGGGGCACGCGCGCACGCTGCCACGCCCCACCCGTCGTCGGCCACCCCCGCGCCCGTGAGCTTGACAGCGCGTCGACGGCCGCATAAAGCCCGGCCTCATCATGCGGACGCTCCCGGCCGGCGCCGATCTCGCCTCCTCTCCCCTGGCCCCTGCCCCGGCCTCCGCGCGTTCGGCCGTTGCGCTCGCGCTGCTGGCGTCCGCCGTGCTCGCGTGCGAAGCCGCCCCCCCGCCCGAATGCGGCGGCCTGTGCGGCCCGGGCACCAGCTGCGTCGACGGCAAGTGCGTCGCCGCGGCCCCGGAGGCCGCCCCCCCGCCGGCCGAGCCGACCAAGAAGAAGACCCGCGGCCGTCGCCGCGGCGGCGGCTCGAACGCGGCGGCGGCCGAGACCGGCAACGTCCCGACCGACGGCGCCCCGGACGAGCCGTTGCCGCCGTTCGTGCCGGTCGACGACCGCAAGATCCCACAGTTCTCGTCGGACCACACGCAGGCGATCGACCTCAACGCCGGCAATGAACGCCCCGACGAGGCGACGCTCGACCGGCACTTCGCCAAGATCACGCCGCAGATCCAGGACTGCGTGGCGACGGCGAGCCGCTACGGCGAGGTCGGCCGCGGCCGCCTGGCCGTCAAGCTGCGGATCGCCGGCTCCGGCAAGGTCGAGAGCGTGTCGGTCAAGGCGCCGGCGAGCCTCGACGTGTGGGGGATCGTGCCGTGCGCCCGCAAGGCGGTGTACGACCACCGCTTCCCCGCGTTCGACGGGCCGAGCGTCGGGGTCGACTTCGCCGTCGATATCGACTGAGCGTGGCGCGACAAGCTGTCCACAAAGCCAGACGCCGCGGATCGCCATGAGCCCTCCGCCCAGCCCGTCGCGGTCCGACATCGAGGAGCCGGATGGGCTTGCAGGGGGCCGCGAGCCGGGCGCGAGGCACGAGCGACCGTCTCGCGGCGGAGGCCGCGGCATCGCGACGCTCACCAGCGGAGCGACGACTTCGACAAGTTGCCCGCCGCCCGACCCGCCGCGCCGCCCCCGCATGCCCCGAGGGACATGTCCCGTCGTTCTACAGCCCCTCGGCGGTCGCCTTCGCCTTCGTCGGCGCCTTCGCCTTCGTCGCGCGCTTGAGGCCGCTCTCGACCTCGTTGCGGATCCAGTTCGACACGTCGGCGTCGAGGGCGCGGGCCTCGGCGTAGTAGCGCTGGGCGGCGGAGGCGTCGCCCGAGGCCTCGCGGCACAGGCCGAGGCCGGCGAGGGCCCGGGCGCGCTCGCTGGCGGGGCCGTTGCTGCGGGCGACGGCCGCGTACTCGGCCTCGGCCTCCGCGCAGCGGCCCTTGTGACGGGCCGCCTCGCCGCGCTCGAGCTGGTCGCGGACCGACTCCTTGTCGGCGTCGACGCGCTTCTCCTCGGGCACGTCGAGGCCGGGCAGCGCGACCTCCTCCTCGGGCACGTCGGCCTTCTTCGAGCGGGTGGGCGCGTAGCCGCCGGCCTTCGGCTTGCCGGGCGCGGGCGCCGGCTCGGCGAGCGCGCGGCGATCGGCCGTCGGGTCGGCGATCGCCGCCGCGGGCATCGGCGCGTCGGCCTGCTCGAGCTTCTTCGCCTCTGCCTCGGGGGCCATGTCCTTCAGGTCAGGCGCCGGCGCGTTCGGCGTCGCGGCGCCCGGCGGAACCGCCTCGCGCCGCGGCTCGGGCGCCGCGGGCGACGGCGCCGCCTCGGTCGCGGTCGGCAGCGGCTCACCGTCGGGCCGCGCGACCCACAACAGCAGCGCGGCGGTGCCTGCGAGCGCGAGGCCCGGCAGCGCGAACGACCGCCGCAGCCGATCCCACAGGCCCGGGCCGCGCACCTCCGGCTTCGCGGCCGCGGGGGCTGCCTGGCGCGCCTCGGCGAGGATCCCGGCGAGCACCGCGGGCTCGACGTCCTCGAGCGGCAGCGCGTCGCGGGCGAGCGCGAGGATCTCCTCGTACTCGCCGAGCCGCTCGCGCAGCCGCGGCGGCAGCGACGACGACTCACCGCGGCCTGCGGGCTCGCCGAGGGCGCTCAGGGCGTCCTCGAGGCGATCCAGCTCGTCAGGGGTGAACTCGCTGCCTTGGTCCTGCATGCGGTGCGTCGGCGCCCGTCCACTGTGCACCTGGGGGCGCGGGACAGGCAAGCGTCGGGTGGCAACGGACGGGGTGGCGCGTCGGTCTGCGCACATCCGTGCTCAATCGCACGCGACCGGCGGGACCCAGATCCAGCCGTCCTGCAGCCACATCAGGCCGAGTTCTGCGACCGCGAGCGCCAGCGGATCGCGCGCGCCCGCGGCCGTCGGCTCGTCGCGGGCCGCCGGGGGCAGCAGGTCCGTCGGCCCCTGCCAGGCCTGAAAGGCCCACAGAAACGCCGTGAACCCGCCGATGACGGCGTCGAACACGTGTGGGCTACGGACCACGACCTCGGGCCACACATAACCGAACCCGAGCGACGGCTCGAGCGCGGCGAGCATCCGCTTGCGCAGCTCCCACGCCTGCTCGCTGTCGCCGCGGCGGTGGCGGTGCTCGGCCGACGCGCCGAACAGCCGCGTCACGGTCGCCGGCGGGTGGACCTCGATCAGGTTCTCGTGCAGCCGCAGCTGCGGCGACAGCACGCGCCGCAGGTACGCCGCGCGCGCGGCGATCGGCCCCATGCCCTGCCCGAGCGACTCGCGCGGCGACAGCCCGACGTGCGTCAGCAGCACGTCGACCGCGCGCTGGGTGTAGGGCGTCACCGCCGGCTTGCCCGGGTCCGAGCGGCGGGCCGCGTGCAGCGCGGGCGCGTGGCGGCGCATCCACGCGACGACCGGCTCCGTGCAGCCCTGTCCTCCGGGACAGGCGTCCGAGCAGCGGATGCACGGCGGCAGCGTCAGCGGCGCGTCGATCGCGACCACCGCGCCCGGCTCGGCCCACCGCTGCAGGTACGCGGCCAGCACCTCGTCGCGGAACAGCGGGTCGCCGGAGTCTTCGGCGCTCTCCTGGCCGCTGCCGCGGTGGCCGTGGCGCAGCCGGGCCTCCGCGAGGCGCACGCGCGGCGCCCCCGCGGCGGCGGTCGCCGCCTCGTCGAGCTCGAGCCGGGCGACCGCGGTCGTCTTCCCGCGCCCGCCGCCGAGGGCGACCCCGACGAAGCGGGAGAAGCGGCGGGCGGGAGATGTCGCAAGAGACAGCTCGAGCGGACGGATCACGTGGAGGGCTCGTGATGGACCGAGGGCTGCTTGTCGAGCAGGTACTGCAGGTACGCGATCGCCGCCGGCAATTCGATCGCGGGCAGGCGGTCGATCAGCTCGCGCGCGTTGCGTCGCAGCAGCTCGGACGGCCCGGCCGCGCGCTCGCCGGCGGGCTTCTCGAGCGGGATGTTCGGCTCGGGCGGATCCTCGGGCTTGCCCCACGGCGGGTACGCCCCGAGCGTGACGTCCTGGTTGGCCAGCCAGCCGTCGATGTAGATGTGCAGCAGGTTCGCGCGGTACGAGAACCACCGGTCGCGCTCGACCGGGTACGACAGCAGCACGTCCTTGAAGCGGCGGAACGCGCCCTTGCCGTCGATCGCCAGCGTCAGCCGCTCGCGCAGCGCCGGGTCCTCGACCGACGCGACGAACCGCTCCATCCAGCGGTACTGCTCGCGCGACGAGGCCGGATCGAGGTGGATGAAGCGCCCGGTCGATCGGGCGATCTGCTGCCGCTTCTCCTCGTCCTCGGGGCGTGCGTCGTTGATCGTCACGACCTGCCCGTTCTGCAGGTCGAGGTACGCGTGGTGGTCGGGGGCGTTGTGCTCGAAGGCGGTTTCAAGGGCCGACCAGTCGGGGATCGGCGCGTCGGGGGACACTCGCATGACTAAGTCGCTTTCGCTTAGAGGCTCTACGTCGCGCGACCTCGGGTCGGTTGGTCGGTTCCGCGGTGGTCAAGCGCGGTCCTCGCCGGGGACGCACGGGCGACGGGCCGCTGGATCTGGGGCACCAGCGCGCCGCCTCCAGGATAGTCCGGCGTGACCGGCCCGAGCAACAACCATGCGACGACCGCGCGCCACGACGGCGATGGCCGCTAGCCGTGGCCCTCGCCGTCGCCGACCGCGTCGCGCAGGCGCTCGTACAGCGTCGCGAGCTCGTCCGCGAAGTCGTCGCCGACCGCCCGCTCGAGGAGCGCGCCGACCGCGGCCACGCACCCCCGCACCGCCGCGAGCCGCGCCTTCGCCTCCGCGGCCGTCCGCTCGAGCGCCTCGACCGGCCGCGCCGTCACCCGCCGCAGCTCGCTCTGCGCCTGCTCGAGCTCCCAGCGCAGGCTCTGCAGCGCGGCCGCCGCGACGTCGACCCGCTCGGGCTCGGCCGGCTCATCCTCTACAGGCGCCTCCTCGATCGGCTCCTGCGCGCCCGCGACGTGCGAGCGCCCGGCGAGCTGGTCCTCGAGCGCGTCGATCCGGCTCTGCGCCGCGTCGAGCTGCTCGACCAGCGACTGCCGGGCGATGCTCGCCAGCTCGAGCTGCCGGCGCGCCTGCGCCAGCTGCCCGCGCAGCCCCTCGGCCTCGTCGTGCCGCGGCGCCTCCGGCCGCGCCTTCGCCTCGGCCTTCGCCGGCGCGGCCGCGGCCGCCGGGGCCTCCGGCGCGGGCGGCAGCTCGATCAGCGTGATCCCGCGCGGCACCTCGCGCGCGCCGACGACGGCGAGGTAGCCGTCGAACTCCGGCTCCTCGGCGAGGCTGTTGTCGTACGCCAGCGGCACCGGCCCGCGCTCGTCCTCGTCGACGTCCTCCTCCTCGTCGCTGGTGACCTCGCCGCAGTCGACGACCGACGCGGCGCGCCCGCTCGCCAGCGCGTAGATCCGCGCGCGCGGGAAGTGCTGCGTCACCAGCTCCTGGAACTGCGTCAGCGTCAGCCCGCTCGCCGCCTCGCCGGGCGCGCTGACGACGACGATCCGCCCGCCGACGGCCGCCTCGGCGAGCGCGGTCAGCAGGCGGAACGCCCGCGTCTCGAGCCGGTTCTCGAGCCGCGACTGCGCCCGCGCGGCGAACCGCGACAGGCTGGCCGCGTCGACGAAGTGGCGCGCGAGATCGACGATCGCCACCTGCCACGGGGCGTCGAGCAGCAGGTCCTCGAACTCGTCGAACGCGGCGATCCGCGGCCCCTGGCGCCCGCGGCCGCCGCTCGGCCTGGCGTCGTGCGCCAGCAGCCACGCCTGCCCCCCCGTCTGCAGCAGCTCGGCGAGCAGCGCCGCCAGGGGCGCCGGCAGCGTCTTCGCGCCGCGCAGCGCCGCCTCGAGCGCGGGATCGGCGAGCACGCGGCTGCGCCCGGCCCACAGCTCGCGGAGAAAGCCGTAGCGGGCGGCCCAGCGGTCGGCATGGAGCATGGCGGGCCCACGGATAACGCGCACGGCGGCCCCCTGGCAAGCGCGCCCGCGCCCGCCGGTCCCCGCCCGGGCCGCGGGCGACGGGGGGCCCCCGTCGTCCGTCCCCGACCGGCGCGCCCTCTTGAGCGCCCCGGTCGCGGGTGCTAGCTTCCCGCGCTCGCCATGGACCCTGCCCTCCGCGCCAAGCTCGAGAGCATCGCCGAGCGCCACGAAGAGCTCGGCGAGATGCTCTGCGCCCCCGAGATCGCGCAGGACAAGGCCAAGTTCCTCGCGCTCTCGCGCGAGCACGCCGAGATCGCGCCGCTCTCGCAGGCGATGGCGCGCTACCGCGAGCTCGAGTCCAGGCTGCGCGAGGCCGAGGAGCTGCTCGCCGATCCTGACTTCCGGGACATGGCCGAGGGCGACCTGCGCGAGCTCAAGCAGCAGCGCGAGGCGCTCGAGAAGGAGCTCCAGCGCCTCCTGCTGCCCAAGGACCCGAACGACAGCCGCGACGTCATCCTCGAGATCCGCGCCGGCGCCGGCGGCGAGGAGGCCGCGCTGTTCGCCGCCGACCTCTGGCGCATGTACACCCGCTTCGCCGAGCGCAAGGGCTGGAGGGTCGAGGTGATGAACGTCAGCGACGCCAGCGCCGGCGGCTTCAAGGAGATCAGCGCGCTGATCCGCGGCAAGGAAGTCTACGCGCTCCTCAAGTTCGAGAGCGGCGTCCACCGCGTCCAGCGCGTCCCGGCGACCGAGGCCCAGGGCCGGATCCACACCTCCACGGCGACCGTCGCGATCATGCCCGAGGCCGAGGACATCGACGTCCAGATCAACCCGAAGGACCTCGAGATCCAGTTCATGCGCGCCTCGGGGGCCGGCGGTCAGAGCGTCAACACCACCGACTCCGCCGTCCGGATCACCCACATCCCGACCGGCCTCGCGGTCCACTGCATGCAGGAGAAGTCGCAGACCAAGAACCGCGAGCTGGCGATGAAGCTGCTGCGCTCGCGCCTCCTGGACCGCGAGATCCAGCGCATCCAGGCCGAGCGGGCCGCGCACCGGCGCAGCCAGGTCGGCACCGGCGACCGCAGCGAGAAGATCCGCACCTACAACTTCCCGCAGGACCGCGTCAGCGACCACCGGATCGGCCTGACCCGCCACGCGATCGGCGACTTCGTCGACGGCGACCTCGACGACGTGATCGCCGCCCTGCGCGCCAGCGACGAGGCCGATCGCCTCGCCGAGGCCCAGGGCTCCTGAGCTCCCTTTGTTCAGCGAGGATGCCTGACCGATGAAGCGCTCCGTCCAGGTCGAGATCGCCGGGCAGGTCCTCACGATCCGCAGCGACGAGGGGCCCGAGTACGTCCAGCAGCTCGCTGAGTTCGTCGACGGCCACCTGCAGCTGCTCGGCGGCGGCAAGCGCCCGAGCGCCGCCAACGCCCAGCGGATCGCCCTGCTCGTCGCCATGCAGATCGCCGACGAGCTGTTCCGCGAGAAGGACCTCCACCAGCGCTTCCGGCGCAAGGTCCACGAGCGCCTGCTCGGCCTGCGCAGCGCCCTCGATCAGCACGAGCAGCGGCTCGCCGCGGCCGAGGCCGCCGGCGCCGAGGCGCAAGACGATCCACCACCCGCCTGAGCCCGCCATGACCAACACCCCGCCGCAGCCGCCCCGCTCCCCTGCCCTCCAGCGCATGATCGAGCGCGGCTACTACGAGCAGGCCAGCGACTTCGAGGCGATCGACGCCGCGATGGCGGCCGGCATGGTCACCTTCTACGTCGGCTACGACCCGACCGCCGCCTCGCTGCACGTCGGCCACCTCGTGCAGATCATGGCGATGCGGACGCTCCAGCGCGCCGGCCACCGCCCGATCGTGATCGTCGGCGGCGGCACCGGCCTCGTCGGCGACCCCTCGGGCAAGACCGAGACGCGCAAGCTGCTGACCGAGGACGACATCGCCCACAACGTCGCCGCGATCCGCCGGCAGCTCGCGCAGTTCCTCCACTTCGACTCCGGCGCGCCGAACGACGCGGTCATCCTCAACAACGCCGACTGGCTGCTGCAGCTCCGGTACATCGAGTTCCTGCGCGACATCGGCCGCCACTTCACCGTCAACCGGATGATCGCGGCCAAGACCTACCGCGACCGCCTCGACGCCGAGATCCCGCTCAGCTTCCTCGAGTTCAACTACCAGCTGATCCAGGCCTACGACTTCCTGCACCTGTTCCGCCACCACGGCTGCACCCTGCAGTTCGGCGGCAGCGACCAGTGGGGCAACATGGTCGCCGGCATCGAGCTGATCCGGCGCATGACCCCCGAGGGCCAGCCGAACGTCGCGTACTGCCTGACCCTCCCGCTGCTGACGACCGCCGACGGCAAGAAGATGGGCAAGACCGAGCGCGGCGCCGTCTGGCTCGACCCCGAGCGCGTCGCCCCGTTCGACTACTACCAGTTCTGGATCGGCTGCGACGACCGCGACGTCGCCCGCCTGCTGCGGACCTTCACCGACGTCCCGGCCGCCGAGATCGAGGCCCTGACCGCCACCGGGGGCGCCGCGCTCAACGCCGCCAAGGCCCGCCTCGCCCACGAGGCGACCGCCTTGCTGCACGGACAGGAAGCGGCGGACATGGCCCAAAGAGCCAGTCAGCAGGCGTTCGGCAACAGCGAGGACTGGAGCGCCGTCCCGCTGGTCACCGTCCCCGGCCCGGAGCTCAAGCTCGTCGACCTCGTCACGCACCCGGCGATCGAGGCCTTCAAGTCGAAGCGCGAGGCCCGCGAGCGGATCGCCGCCGGCGCCGTCAAGCTCAACGGCGAGCCGGTGACCGACCCCAACTTCGTCGTCGCCGCCGCCGCGATCGCCGACGACAACGGCCTGCGCCTGCAAGCCGGCAAGAAGGTCCGCTACCGCGTCGCCCTCGGCCCGGCCGTCGACAATTGAGCCCGGCGGACCGGGCGCGCCGCGTCACTGCGGGATCGGCGGCGGCTTCTCGAAGCCCTGCACGATGTAGATCTTGTCGGTCGCCACGCCCCACGTCAGGAACATGAAGTCGCCGGTCAGCGGCTCGAAGTACGCGCCCCACGGCAGCGGGAACTTGGTGAAGAAGTCCTTGCGGGTCGCCGGCAGCGGGTCGGCGTTCGCGTCGACCTCGTAGACCCCGACCTTGTTGACCGACCACTCCGACACGATCACGTGGTCGACCTCGAACCCCGGCGAGCCCTTCGGCACGTACGCGAACCCGCCCGGCCCGTTCGGCAGCGTCGCCGTCAGCTTCGGGTTCGCCAGGTTGAACAGCTCGCCGTCGGGCGTGCGGTCGAGGTGGTACCACTTCCCGCCGGACCACGTCAGGATCCGCATCTTGCCCTCGTCGGCGTAGCCGGGCGGCACGAAGCCGAGCCCGCCGACCGAGTTCTCGACCCCGAGCGGCCCGAGGTTCGTCGTCTTCGCCGGCGCCATCTGCCCCGGCAACAGCTGGCTGATCCGGTTGACCGGCCACTCCGTGTAGAACAAAAGGCCAGACTTGATCAGCACCAGGTTCGCGTCGACGTACGGCGTGTTCGCCACCACCTTCGCCACGCCGTTGTACCCGACGATGTGGTCGCAGTTGCCGCGGATCACCTCGATCGCGTAGATCTTCCCGCTCGGCGACTCCGACTCCCCGGCGACCAGCAGCACGTTCGGATCGTCGTTCGAGATCACACAGCCGCCGAGGCGCGCCCCGTTGGGGATCCCGGGCACCGGCCCGAGCTCGTACGCCTTGTAGAACTCGGCGAACGCCGGCGCGAGCTCGACCTCCGGGCCGGCCGGCATCGGCGGCACGTCGACGCAGTCCATCATCATCCCGCCCGTCGTGCTGCTGCCGCCGTCGCCCGTGCTCCCGCCGGTCGTGCTCCCGCCGTCGCCCGTGCTCCCGCCCGTGCTGCCCGTGCTCGTCCCCTCGCCCGTGCTGCCCGACGTGCCCGCGACCGTCGCGTCCCCGGTGTCCGCCGCGCTCGTCCCGGTGTCGACCGCGCCCATCGTCGTCATCCCGCCCGTCGACATCGCGCCCGTCGTCGGCTCCGCCGTCGTCGGTCCCCCGGTCGTGGGCGTCGTCGTCGTCGACGTCGTCGGCTCCGTGCCCGCCTGCCCGCCGGTCGTCGCGACCGTCGCCGTCATCTCCTCACCGTCCGGGCAGCCCGCGCACAGCGCGAGCGCCACCACACCGAGCCGCCGCATGGATCCTGCCATCCCACCATCGTACGCCAGCCCCCGGGCCCGTCCGCCGCGCGCCCACGCGCCCGCTCGCCGTCCGCGCGAGCATGCCCGCGCTCACCAACGGCCCACAGCGAACCTGTCCTGTGGGACACCCACGCCCCCGCACGCGCCACCTGGCCCCGGGGCCACCCCTGCCCTGCGCCGCCGCGCGCCCGGGCTCACCAGTCCTCGCGGAACCGCAGCACCGTGTCGCGGACCCGCTGGTACACCTGCGCGGTCGCCCGGACGTCGCCGCGGTTGTACTTCGCGATCTCGGCGATCTCCCCGCGCGCGTACGCGGGCGCGACCCCGGCCCCGTCCATCGCGCCCTTCGGGCTGTCGACGCCGAGCGCCCAGCAGACCGCGTCGAGCGACGCCGGCCCGACCGAGCGGCCGGTGCTGATCATCCGGTACAGGTCGAGGTGGGGCCGGACCGCGTAGGGGTTGCCGAGCAGATCGACGCGCGCCGGGATCTGGTGGACCAAACTCCGCCCGACCAGAAACGGCACGTCGAAGTTGCGCCCGTTGAAGCTGACGACCACCTCGGCCTGCGCCGCGAGCAGCCAGAACGCCTGCAGCAGCGCGCGCTCGGGCACCAGCTGCAGCCACGGCGGAACCTCCTCGCGCGGCACGAACCCGGGCGGCGGCACCGCGAGCGCCCACACCTCGCTCGTCGGGTCCTCGCCCTCCATGAACGCCATCGACACCACCTGACCGAACAGCGGCGACAGGCTCATCACCAATTCCGGCTCGCAGCCGTCGCGCGCCGCGTGGCGCAAGATCGCCTCGTGGACCCCCTTCGGCAGCGTCCCCGGGTCGTGGGCCGGCACCGTCTCGAGGTCGAACACGAGCGTCCGGCACAGCTTGCCCGCGACCAGCTCGAACCCGTCGCCGTGGACGCGCCGGCGGTCGAAACCCTCGTCCTCCTCGCGCGCGGCCCGGAGCTTGCGGACGTTGAGCTGCAGCGCGCCCTGGTACTGCTCGACGCGGAACATCAGCTTGACCGCCTGCCCGCGCTTGGCCGCGCGGGCCGCCTCCATCGCCTCGGGCGCGTCGTCCCAGACCTTGCCCGCCACGGTCCGCCCCGCGTCGGCGACCACGAGGTCGATGTACGGCCGGCCCTGCCGCGTCCGGCCCTCCTGCAGCTTGAGGAGGCTCGCGTAGGCGACGAACGACCGCGCGGGGTCGGGCGCCAGCGCCGACAGGTCGGGGAGGAGTTCGGGCGCGGAATTGTGCATGGGCGAACGCACGGAGGATACTTGCGGGACAAAGCCGCGCCCACCCCGGTCCTGCGACACTTTTCTTGCCCCGCACGGGTCCACCCCACCCGAGGAGCTTCCATTGCGCGTCACGCGAGCCACCACCCTCCTGCTCAGCCTCGCCACTCTCTGCACCGCCTGCGGCGCCGACAAGCCCGCAGACCCGCCGCCGCCGGCCGCCCAGGCCGCCCCGAGCGCCGCGCCGGCCAACCCGCTCGGCAACCTCGGCCCGCTCGGCGCCATGATGGCCAGCAAGCTCGAGGCCCCCGGCCCGTACGACCCGCCGAAGCAGTCGCCCGACTGGGACGCCGGCAAGCCGCACTGGGCCGCCCTCGAGCTCAGGGGAGAGATCGGCGAGCTCACCGCGATGTCGCTGTTCGGCGGCGCCGAGCTCGTCGAGCTGCACGCCCTCCTCCAGCGGCTCGACCGCCTCGCCGCCGACGCCAACGTCCAGGGCCTCCTCGTCCGCTTCACCGACGTCGCGCTCGACATGGCGACCGCCGAGGAGCTGCGCGGGGCGCTCGTCGCGTTCAAGGCCGACGGCAAGCGCAAGCTCGCCTGCCACGCCGACGAGCCGGCCAACGCCGTCTACTACCTGATGACCGCCTGCGATCGGATCGGCGTCCAGCCGGTCGGCGGCCTCCAGATCGGCGGCCCGGTGGCGATGCCGCTGCACCTGCGCGGCCTGCTCGACCGCCTCGGCGTCGTCCCCGACTTCGTCCACGTCGGCTCCTTCAAGGGCGCGGCCGAGCCGCTGACCCGCACCGAGCCGTCGAAGGAGATGCGCGAGACCCTGACCGCGATCGTCGACCAGGCCTACCTGACCATGAAGACAGGCATCGCCGAGGGCCGCAAGCTCGCCCCCGAGGCCGTCGCCGCCGCGATCGACGGCGCGATGTTCACCGCCGACGCCGCGAAGACCGCCGGCCTCGTCGACGCCGTCGCCACCTACGAGGACTTCCGGGCCGAGCAGACCGGCGGCGCCCCGTGGAAGCAGATCAAGGTCAAGGACAGCCTCGCCGGCGGCTTCGACATGGAGAAGCTGCAGGCGTTCCTCGGCCTCGTCCCGCCCAGGCGCCCGAGCGAGCGCCACGTCGCCCTCGTCTACGCGCTCGGCGGCATCGTCGACGGCCGCGGCCAGGGCCTCGTCGGCGCGCGCCAGCAGATCGCCGGGCGCACCCTCGCCGCCGCGATCGACAACCTCGCCGCCGACGACAAGGTCGCCGCGATCGTCCTGCGCGTCGACTCGGGCGGCGGCAGCGCGATGGCCTCCGAGCAGATCTGGCGGGCGCTCGAGCGCGCCAACGAGAAGAAGCCGCTCGTCGTGTCGATGGGCGGCGTCGCGGCGTCCGGCGGGTATTACATCTCGTGCGGCGCCGACAAGATCTACGCGCTCGCCAACACCCTGACCGGCTCGATCGGCGTCGTCGGCGGCAAGGTCGCCCTCGGCGGCATGCTCGACAAGATCGGCGTCAAGAGCTACGCGATCGGCAAGGGCAAGCGCGCCGCGATGTGGTCGGGCATGACCCCGTGGACCGCCGACGAGCGGACCAGCGTCCTGGCGATGATGGAGGACGTCTATAAGACCTTCCTCGGGCGCGTCGCCGCCGGCCGCGGCAAGACGACCGACGAGATCCACGCGATCGCCCAGGGCCGCGTGTGGACCGGCGCCGCCGCGAAGGAGCGCGGCCTCGTCGACGCGACCGGCGGCCTCGTCGACGCGCTCGCCGACGCCCGCCAGCGCGCCGGCGTCGGCCCCGAGGTCCCGCTCGAGGTCTACCCGCCCGAGCCGACGCTCAAGGACCTGATCGAGGGCTTCGACCCGAGCCCGACCCTCGTCCGCAGCGCGCTGTCCGGCGGCCTGCTCGCCGAGCTGCGCCTCGGCCTCGGCGCCGCCGGCCTCGGCCTCGTCACCGAGGCGCTGACCCAGCTCGAGGCGTTCCAGCGCGACCCGGTCCAGACCGCGCTGATCTGGCCGGTGCTCGTCCGCTGACGCCGCCGCGGCGGGGCTGTCCCTCGGGACAGCCCATGCCGGCTGTCCTGCGGGACAGCTACGTGTCCCCGAGGTCGATCACCTCGCCCTCGGGCGTCACCTCGAACATCCGGTCGCGCCGGCCGCCGTTGGCGCGCACCCGCGCCTCCTCGTCCATGCGCAGGAAGTCGAGCACGACCGTGTGGGAGAACGGCGTCGTGATCGCGGCCAGGCCGGCGCGCGGCACGAACTCGCCCGGCGCGACGCGCAGCCCGGCGATCTCCATCTCCCACTGGCCCATCAGCGTCTGCCAGCGGCGCCAGCCGTCGAGCTGCAGCAGCTCGCCGTCGGCGAACACCACCCGGTCGGACTGCACCTCGATCTGCCGCTGGTTGACCGCGTCGAGCCGGACCTCGGTCACCAGCCGGCGGCTCCCGTCCTCGCCCCACGTCAGCTGCGTGAACCCGTCGAGCAGCGCCTCGTCGCCGAGCAGCGGCTCATAGTACAGCGTCGCCAGCAGCGCCGTGCCGCTCGGGCGCGCGTACTCGACGCGCAGGAGCCCGACGTAGCCGACGCCGCCGAGCACGCACGGAAGGTCCGGCGCGCCGATCTCGAGCTGCAGCGACGCCTCGCCGGTCCGCTCGACGCTCGCGCACGTCAGCGCCGCCGTCGCCGCGGCCTGCGCCGCGTCGGCGATCGTCTGCAGCTCCGGCGCGTCGGCGTCGACCGCCCCGAACAGCGCCGCCATCGCGTCCTCGATCGCCATCGCGCGCCCCTGGTCGACCATCTCGACGACCGTCTGCCGCATCTCGACCGTGTTCGCCGGCTCCGGGGTGCAGGCGGGCGGCGCCAGGCCGAGCGAGACGAGCGAGACGACCGCGACGCGGAGGCGAGCCACGCGACGATCTTGCCGCCCCCGGGGCCCCCAGGCAAGCGCGGATGGTTGCCTCCGCCGGGGCGGCCTGCAAGAGTACCCGGGCCATGCTCTCGCGGATCCCCCTGCTCCTCGCCGCCGCGCTCGCGGCCGTCGCTCCCGCGCAGGCCGCCGCCCAGGTGCCGCCGGTGCGCACCGACAGCGCCTCCGGCGTGCCGCCGATGCCGGCGCCCGCGCCCGTGCAGGCCAGCCCGCCCGACATCTCCGGGCCCGCGAGCGTCCCCGCCTGGCAGCCGCCGCCCGGCCCGTCGACGGGCGCGCCGGCGGGCGCGCCGGTGACCGGTCCTTTGGGACCTGCCCCCGAGGTCAGGCCCGCGATCCCGCCCGCCGACGCCGGCGCCGCGGCCCCCCCGGCGCGCGGGCGGCTGTGGAGCGCCGGCCAGCCGCTGATCGCCCGCGACTCGAAGATCGGCACCTACATCGCGCCCACCTTCAAGCTGACCGGCTTCGGCCGCGCGCCCGGCCTGATGCTCGGCGCCGACTTCGCGATCATCATCAACGAGCGCTTCCAGATCGGCGCCGCCGGGACCGCGCTCGTCACCCCGCTCGCCGCCCAGCGCAGCGACGGCCGCACCTTCAACATGCGCACCCAGTACGCCGGCGTCACCGTCGGCGTCGCGCTGCTGCAGGTCCGCTTCTTCTCGCTGTCGATCGGCGGCCTCGTCGGCGGCGGCCGCGTCTGTCTCAACGACGAGCGCCTCGATCGCTGCGTCAACCGGGCGGCGATGTTCGTCGCCGAGCCCGAGATCGGCCTGTCGTTCGCGCTGACGCGGGTCCTGCGGCTCGTGCTCTCGGGCGGCTACCGGTTCGCCGTCGCGCAGCCGTGGAGCGGCCCGGACAACCGCTCGCTCGGCGGCCCGACCGGCACGCTCGCGCTGCGCCTCGGCCGGTTCTGAAATTCTCGCCCCGCGGCGAACAGGTGCCCGCGGACAGGTGTACGGCCGCGGAGCATTCGTGGACGCGTTTCGCCGGGCCGCGCCGACGTCTATCGTGGATCCGTGGAAGCGGCCCCGCTGCCCGACGACGAGGCCGAGCGGCTCACGACGCTCGGCCGCTACGCGATCCTCGACACCGAGCCCGAGGACGCGTTCGACGATCTGACGCGCTTCGCCTCGGCGCTGTGCGGCACCCCGATCGCGCTCGTCAGCCTCGTCGACGCCGACCGGCAGTGGTTCAAGTCGCGGCAGGGACTCGACGTCGCCGAGACCTCGCGCGACCTCGCCTTCTGCGCCCACGCGATCCTGCGGTCGGACGAACTCTTCGAGGTCCCCGACGCCGCGGTCGACCGGCGCTTCTTCGACAGCCCGCTCGTCCTCGGTGACCCGAAGATCCGGTTCTACGCCGGCGCTCCGCTGGTCGCCCCCGACGGCCACGCGCTCGGCACCCTCTGCGTGATCGACCGCGTCCCGCGGCGCCTGACCGCGCTCCAGCGGGACGGCCTCGCCGTGCTCGGGCGCCAGGTGATCGCCCAGCTCGAGCTGCGACGGCGGGTCGGAGAGCTCGCGGCCCAGAGCGCCGAGCTCGCGCAGGCCCGCGACGCCGCGCTCGCCTCGCTGCGCACCAAGGACATCCTGCTCGCCAACATCGGCCACGAGCTGCGGACCCCGCTGAACGCGATCCTCGGCTGCGCCGAGCTGCTCGTCGAGGACGCCGCGCGGCCCGAGCTCGCGCACCTGCTGCCCGACCTGCGGATGATCGACCGCTCCGGCCGGCACCTGCTCGCCGTCATCGAGGACATCCTCGACCTCGCGCGCCTCGAGGTCGGCGTCCCGCAGATCCGGCGCGCGACGGTCGGCCTGTCCGCGCTGATCGACGAGCTGCTCGCCGCCGTGCGCCCGCTGCTGCGCGGCAAGGACGTCGGCCTGCGCGTCGACGCCCCGCCTGACCTCGGGGACATCGAGACCGACGCGACCAAGCTGCGCCAGATCCTGCTCAACCTGCTGACCAACGCCGGCAAGTTCACCGAGCGCGGCCACGTCGAGCTCGCAGTCCGACGGATCCGCGACGGCGAGCGCGAGCTCGTCGAGTTCGCCGTCCGCGACACCGGCATCGGCATCGCCGCCGACAAGCTGCCGCTGCTGTTCCGCGAGTTCTCGCAGGTCCACGACGGCCGCAGCTACGGCGGCACCGGCCTCGGCCTGGCGATCAGCCGCCGCTATGCGCGCCTGCTCGGCGGCGACATCCTCGTCGACAGCGAGCCCGGCCGCGGCTCGCGCTTCACCCTGCGCCTGCCGGTCTAGTGCCGCGCCCGGGGCCTGGTGATACCGCCTCGCTTGGTCTCGTCGCCGCTGGCTTCGTTGGCGAAGCTCGTAGTACGGCCCAGTACAACGTCGCTTCGCCGCCTCGCCAGCGACGACGATCCCGGCGCGAGGCGGTATCACCAGGCCCCGGGCGCGGCACTAGCCCGGCGGCTGCGGCTAGAACCGGCCCTGGAGCACCAGGCCGCCGGGGCTCGGCAGCACGCGGACGCGGGCCTGTTGGCCCGACTCCCACTCGGCCGAGGTGCGCTTGCCCTTGGCGAACGCGACCGCTCCGCCGATCATCAGCCCGAGGCCGACCACCGCGACCGCCGTGAAGCCTCCGGCCAGGCCGTTGGCGAAGACGCCGTCCTTCTTGATCTCGAGGCGCTGGCCGCGGAGATCGTCGCACGCGCTGGAATCGGCTCCCGGCAGGTCCTCCATCACGGTGAGGCCGCACATGCCGGCCTCGAGCTGCGAGTAGACCCCGCCTGCGCCGTTCAGGTCCTCGTTCAGCCGCGCGCTGCGGACGCCGAACGCCGCCGCGACGCCGACGCCGACGACCGTCAACACCCCGCCGGTGGCGAGCAGCGCGACGCCGGTGACCCGCAGCTTCTTGCCCGGGTCGACGGGCGGCGTGTCGGGCGTCGGCGGCGGGGCCGGGCCCTCGGGCTCGGGGTCCTTGGGGGAGATGCGCTCGAGCTCCGCGTCGATGTCCGCGAGGATCGGCTTGACCTCCTCCGGATCCGCGCCGAGCTCGGGGTTCTGCGTGATCGCGTCGACGTAGGTCGTCAGCGCCTTCTTGGCCTTCTCGAGCTGCTCCAGCTGCTTCTCACCGTCGTACAGGCGCTTGTAGGCGAGCCCGATGTTGTAGAGGACCAGCGGGTTCTTGGCGCACTTGTAGGCCTCCTCGAACTTCTCGATCGCGGCCTTGGTGAACTTCTGGTTGTAGTCCTTGCGGCCCTCCTCGTAGAGGGCGTCGGGGTTGCGGCAGCCCGGCGCAGGCTTTTCCTTGGAACCGGAGGGGCCGGCGGCGAAGGACGCCGCGAGCACGAGGTGAAGCGAGAGCCGGAGCATCGGCGAGGGAGACTAATAGCACGGATCGCCGGCCCGCGAGGTCTTTCGGACCGCCGCCGTCCGGCGTGCGAAATTACCTGCGCGCTCCCGCTGGTCCGCGCGGACGGCTTTCGCTACCCTCCCCGCGTGTTGCGAGATCTGTTCCGCAAGGCGCAAGCGGCCGCCGAACGTCACCTGCCCGAAAGTGTCCGCGAGACCGGCCGCCGGCTCGCCGAGCAGGTGCAAGAACACGCGCCCGAGTCGCTGCAGCGGCTCGCTCGCAGCTTGCTGGCCGAGCCCGAGGCCGCGGGCGCCGGTGCTCCGGCGCGCGACGAGCCCCGCGACGGCCCGCGCGAGGCTGCGAGCGACGCCCCCGGTCCGGGCGACGCCGTGGCGGCGCGCCCGGAGGAGGCCGTCGTCGTGTTGTTCGGCTACCCCGACGACGCCGCGACCGATCGCGTCGCCGCGCTGCTCGCGGCCGAGGGGGTCGTGTTCCGGCGCATGAACCTGCACGACCAGCCCCAGGCGGCCCGGCAGATCGCCAACATCACCGGCGTCATGGCCCCGCCCTACGTCTATGTGCGCGGGCGCTTCTGGGGCAGCGAGGGCGAGATCGACGGCCTGAGGTCGCTCGGCGAGCTGCACAAGGTCGTCGCTGGCGATTTCGCGTCGCTCAGCGAGGAGGCGCGACGGATCGGCAAGCTGCGCGAGGAGTTCGACGAGGCGCTGACGGTCGAGAACATCCTGTTCCGCCTGCGCCGCGGCCACATCCTCACGCTTGACGATCTCGACTGCTGGTTCGAGACAGGTCCCGACGGACAGGAGAGCTTCTTCTACGACGGCGCCCCGCGACCGGTCGCCGACATGCCGGCCGTCGCCGCCGAGATCGCCGCCCGCGCCGCCGCGTCCGAGCTCGACGTCGTGTGGCGCTTCGAGCCGGCCGTCACGATCTGACGCTCACCCCGTACCGAGCGCCCGCGCGAGCGCCTCGCCGGCGGTCGCTACGCTCCGCAGGCGCCGCAGATCGGCGCCGAGGGCGACGATCGCCTGCGCGACGCTCGGCCCGATCCCCGCGAGCACAACCTCGGCGCCGAGCAGCCCCGCGGCGGCGGCGAGGCGGACCAGCGCGCTGGCGGTCGCCGCGTCGAAGTCCTCGACGCCGGTGAGGTCGACGATCACCGCGCGCGCGCGCTGGGCCGCGATCGCTCGCAAGAGCGCCGCGGTCGTGTCCGCCGCGCGGCGCGTGTCGAAGGGCCCGACGATCGGCAGCAGCAGCACGCCCTCGGCGACCGCGATCACCGGCGTCGACAGCCGCTTGATCATCTCGTCCTGCCGCTTGATCGCCTCGTCGCGTGCGCGCAGCTCGGTGAGGTCGTGCCACGTCACGATCAACGCCTGACCGGTGCGCAGGCGGACCGGCGTCAACGTCACCTCGCACGGGAAGTCCTCGCCGGTCATCCGGCGGTGCGTCCACTCGAAGCGGTGGAAGCCGCGGTCGCGGGCCGTCTGATCCATCTCGACCGACTTCTCGAGCGAGCGCCGTCCGTCGGGCTGGAACTCCGGCGACAGGACCGCCGGATGCAGCGCGAGCACCTGGGACTTGTCGGCGCAGCGCAGCATCGCGATCGCCGCCCGGTTGCAGTCGAGGATCCCCGACGCGTCGAAGATCAAGTACGCGTCGGACGCGTGCTCGACCATCACGCGGTGGCGCTCCTCGAGGATCTCGAGCTCGGCAAGCCGTGCCCGCAGAACGGCGTTCTCTTGCTGCAACGCCGCAGCATCGACGGGCCCGCTGGAGACATCGGCCATGCCCCTATTGGACACAGCAGTGCCCCCGTCGCTCAAGACCCCGATCGCAGGCCGCCCGCGCGCGGAGCCGCTTAAAACGGCCGAGGGCCGCGCGAAGCGGCCCTCGTCCCGCGCAGAAGCGCGCTCGGGTCAACCGGTCCCGCCGCCCTCGGTGGCGCCGGTGTCGCCGGTGGTGCCGCCCATGCCCTCTTCGGACAGGTCACCGCACTGGGTGAACAGGCGCGACGCGACCTCCGGGTTCCACTCGCCGCTGCAGTACTTGCCGTTGCTCGGCCAGACCTTGTTGTTCTGGTCCTTGTACAGCTCGTTGTCCGGGTCGAAGGCGAACTTGCACAGGTCGCAGGTGTCGCCGATGCCGTCGAAGTCCTGGTCGAACTGCGGCATGGTGCACATGAACTTGTACAGCTCGTCGGCGTCGCCGTTGATCTGCGGGCTGTCGAGGTTGAGCGGCTCGCCGGCCTCCGCGCAGCCGGGGGGCAGCGTGACGACGCCGGGCAGCCCCTTGACCTTCTCGGGCAGCTGGCGGCACTTGTCGGGCGTCTCCCCGGCGCAGTCGGCCTTGAGCGGGACGAACAGCGGCGGCGTGGGCTTGTCGCCCATCTGACCGCCGGCGTTCCACTCGTCGAGCTGCCGGTCGTACTCCGCGACCAGGGCCTCGACCTCCTCGCGGGTCAGCGGCTCGCCGTTGGCGGCCAGGCGCGGCGCGTCGATCGTGTTGTCCTTGAAGGTCGTCGTGCAGCACATGCCGGACGGGGCGACCTTGGTGTAGAACGCGATCGGGCGCGGGTCGAAGCGGTCGAAGCACTCGGTGTTGGTCTCGCACGCGTTGCCGACGAAGTCCGAGTCCGGATCGTCGTCCTGCATCGCGCCCTCCTGGATCTGCTTCGGGTTGGCGGCGTAGGGGCAGCTGTCGCAGATGTCGCCGACGCCGTCACCGTCGCTGTCGAGGTGGTTCGAGCAGCGGCCGGCGGTGCAGGTCACCTCGCCGCCGCAGTCCGCGTCGACGGTGCAGCTCTTGACGCGCTGGCGCGGGCACAGGTCGGCCATGTTGGCGACGCCGTCCTGGTCGAAGTCGTCGGCCATGCCGAAGCCGACCGGGCCGGCCGCGTCGGCCAGCTGGATCGGGTTGCCCTCCTCGATGCACGCGTCGCCGACGAACGGCGTGGCGTCGTTGTCGACCTGGCAGATGTTGTCGTTGTCGAACGGCACGCGGGTGCCGATCTTCGCCACGTCCTTCTCCGGGTCGTCGTTGCCCCAGTCGCCGCAGTTCGAGCGAACGATGCAGTTGTCACACACGTCGCCGATGCCGTCGCCGTCGAAGTCGCTGTTGTCCGGGATGTTGCGGATCAGCATGTAGGCCGGCGCCATCGCGTCGCTGGCGTTCTCGTTGTAGGCCGTCACCGCGCGGGTGCAGCGGTCGCAGTCGTTGCCGAGGCCGTCCTTGTCGGTGTCCGCGGTGTTGACGTCGGAGGGGACCGAGACGCACAGGTCCCAGATGTCGCCGAAGCCGTCGCCGTCGCCGTCGATCTGGTCGACGTTGGCGTGGTTCGGCGCGTTGTCGCAGGAGAACTGGAAGCCGTCGAGGTCCTGGTCCTCCTTGCACTTCGGCGCGTCGATGCGGAAGTCGTACAGGTAGTCCGGCGCGGCCGCGGTGCCGCCGTTGCTGACCTGGCCCTGGGCGTCGAGCGTCGGCATGCTGAGCACGAGCGGCATGCCGCAGGCGTCCCAGAACGCAGCCTTGTACTCCTCGGGCCGGTTCTTCATCGCCGTGTACACGTCCTCGCCCGGGGCGAGGTTCATGCCCGGCACCTTGAGGCGGTAGCGGACCGGGTTCGACGGGGTGAACGGCTGAAGCACCGCGCCGAACTCCTTCGAGTCGATCTCGACGCGGATCGCGCCGATCTCCTGGTCGCGGACGTTGACGGTCAGGCACGGCACGCCGCCGTTCGCCTCGAGGTCCTCCTGGGTCAGGGCGCAGCCCGGACCGCCAGCGACCACCGCGCCCTCGACGAGCGCGTCGTCCGGCCCGGTCAGCTCGACGATCTGCAGCTTCTGCACGTTCGTCGGGCTCATGTCGTACTTGTTCGAGAAGCGGATCTCGAAGTCGTCGCAGGCGCCGATCCGGAGGTTGTCGGTCGGGAAGCCGCTGCCGGGGACGACGTGGAAGTCCGGCGTGCGGATCACGTAGGTCGACTTGCCGAGCAGCGTGTTGCCGACCTTGTCGCGGATGAACTCGACCACGTTGTTCGGGTCGGGCTCGTTGAACACGACCTTGTACTCGGAGCTCGAGCACATCGCGCGGTCGAAGTTCTCGAAGTTCTCGAAGCCGAGGTCGTTGGCGCGCCAGCCGTCCTTGATGTTGAGCGCGCCGGCGCCGCGGGCCCGGCCCGCCGAGCAGTTCTCGACGAAGCTGCGCGGCATGCCGCCGAGGTCGGCCGGCAGGAACAGCACGCCCTTGATCGCCGGGTCGTAGATCACGCCGCCGCCCGCGCCGGGCACGAAGCGCAGCGCGTACTGGCCCTTCTTCTCCTCGATCAGCGGCTTGCTCGGGTCGCCGTCGACGTGGCACAGGCGGCCGACGATGTCGGCGCAGCCGTCGGCGGGGTTGTCCTCGCAGACGCAGTTGCGCGTGGTGCTCGGCAGCGTCTCCTTGCGATCGTAGCGGGCGGTCGGGACGACGCCCGGCTGCGAGTACGGATCGCAGGACTGACCGCCGAAGCCGTCGGGACCGCCAAGCTCGGGCCGGCAGCCCTCCTTCGCCGAGATGAAGTTGCTGGTGTCGCCGTCGGCGAACGCGAAGCGGCGGCCCGCGCCGTCGACCGCGGTCGCGGTGCACTCCGCGTCGGTGCAGATCGCGTAGTCGGCGGTCGTCGTGAAGCAGGCCGCGACGCCCTGGCCGTTCCACCGCCTGTCGACGCAGAAGCCCTTGTCGCCGGTCGTGTCCTTGTCGGCCCGACACTCGACGAACCACTCGGCCAGGCAGACCTTGTTGAGGCAGCCCTCCATCTCCGAGTCGTTGCACGGCTGGCCGTCCTTGGTGCCGACGCAGTCCATGCCGGGGAGGTTCGAGCCCTCGGGGTCGGAGCAGTCCTGCACGGTCTCGCACGGGACGTTCTTCTGCTCGTAGCCGACCGGGCGGTCCGCCGGGTGGGTCTCGCGCAGCTTGTCCTGCATCGGCACGCGGAACGTCTCGGAGCCGTCCTCGGCGACCTGGCCGTCGCCGTTCCAGTCGTAGTTGAACCGCCGCACCTCCTGGCCGCGGTACACGTGCGGGATGAAGTCGCGGCACTGCGCGAACTTGTCGCCGTCGGGATCGCACGGGAGCGCGTTGCCGGCGTTCGGGCTGCGCTTCTGTTCCGGCGCGGCCATCTGCGTCTCGGGGATCGCCTGCGTGACGCCGTACTTGGCGACATTGACCGACAGCTCGTAGTCGCAGGCGTCGCAGCAGGTGTCGACGCCGTCCTGCGGGGTCGTGCACGACTGCGCCGTGCTGCGCGCGTCGGACGGGCGCTTGAAGGTCTTGATCTCCTGGTTCAGCCGCGTCTTGAGCGGAATCGTGCGGCCGCTCGGGTCGACGAAGGTGCCGTCGCACACGCCGGACTCGATGCTGGTGTGATCGAACGCGACGCCCTGGTCGGCGAGGTTGTCGATGCACGACAGGCTGACGCTGCGGGTCAGCCGGTCGGGCGCGTTCTGGCTGGTCGACCGGAAGTAGTCGCCGTTGTAGCGGGCGATCGGGCCCTCGAGGTGGACGATCCGCGTCTTCCAGTCGTAGACCTCGAACAGCTGCGGGTTGACCGGCGACTTGCGGACCAGCTCGACCGACTGCGGGTCCAGCAGGTTATTGAAGATGAACTGCAGGCCGCTGTCGACGATCAGCGGCGAGACCTTGCACCACTCGTCGACCCCGCGCGGGGCCTCGAGCGCCTCCTCGGTCTCGATGCAGGGGATCACCTTCTCGACGAAGTAGTTGCCGCGCGTGATCTCGCCGGGACAGTTGTTGCCCTCGCACTCCGGGCCGAGCAGCTTGACGACCTTTCCGGCGTAGTTGACCCCGGCGATGGTCTCCAGGATCAGGTTCTCGGGGTCACAGACGCCGCAGTCCGGGTCGGACACGCAGCCGCCCAGCGCCGTCGCGGCGCTGAAGGTGGCGAGGACGGCCAGGCCCCAGGCGCCGGAGCGGGCGTCGCCGCGGTGGATCGGGCGCGGCATGCGGGTGTTGCTTCGGAGTTGGTCGTTGCGCATGGCGTTGGTCCTGATCTTCGAAAATTAGGCCCCGGTCCGCAGGCTGTTCGGGGTCGGCTTGTCCTTGTTCTTCATGATGCCCAGCACGTCGGCGCCGGCGTGCTTGGCGATGTCGAGCACCTCGACCGAGAGGCCGTAGTTCGCGTCGTCGTCGAAGTTGACGAAGATGACCTTCTTGTCGCGGAACTTGAGCTGGTTCTCCAGCGTGTCCTTGAGGTTCGACTTGTCGACCGGCGTGCGGTTGAGCGTGACGGCGCCATCCTTGGTCAGACCGAGCACGAGGTTCTCCTCCGTCGGCGGCTTCACCTTGGTCTTCTGCTCCGGCGGCACCTTGACCGAGATCTCCGGGACATTCTTCGGCAGCATCACCATGAAGATGATGAGCAGCACGAGGCAGATGTCGACGAGGGGGGTGACGTTGATATCGCTCTGGGCTCCCTTTTTGGAGCCGCCTGCTGACATGCCCATGGGATTTGGTCCTTCGCGCCGTCGGTGCGCGCGCCTGTCCTTAGCCTACGGCAGTTTTGGCCGGAGGTATAGGAAAAACGCAAGCGGCGCGCCCTGGGGAGGGGCGCGCCGCGGCGTTCTGGCACAGGTTGATTCGGACGGGCTTCGGACTCTCGCGTCGAACCGGGGGGCGCCGATCGATGCCGCGTCCACCGACCGGCTCGGCCCGACCCGGGGCGCCGGACCGGGGCCGGCCGGTCAGGGCGCCGGCGCCGGCCCGCTCTGCGAAGCGACCTCGACCACGAGCGCCACGTCCTGCATCTGGGCGTTGGACGAGGTGATCCACTCCATGACCGTTTTGACCTTGCCCCACTCGGTGCCCTTGTCGCCCTTGACGAACAGGATCGGGCCCTTGTAGTCGTTCGCCAGCGCCTTGCCGGTTGCGATCTTCAGATCCTCCTCCAGGCGGGCCAGGAACGGCTCCTTCTCGGTGTAGGGGTCGGTCTCGATCCAGGCGCCGTCGTCGTTGACCGAGACGAACACCTGGTCGCCCTCCTTGTGCATCGTCGCGGTCGTCAGCGTCGGCAGCTTGACGGCGACGCCGCGGCCGAGCATCGGGGTAACGACCATGAAGATGATCAGGAGGACGAGGCACACGTCGACCAGCGGCGTCACGTTGATGTCGCTGTTCGCCTGAGCCGGGTGGACGCCCTTCTCCGTCTTGTAGGGGATGTGCCGGCGGTGCTTGCCGCCCGCCTTGCCCCCCCGGCGCGGGCTGGTGGACGCGGACATCCTAGTAGCGCCCTTCCTTGAGCACGAAGTCGATCAGTTCCGAGGCGACGTCGTTCATGTCGATCTGGAAGCCCTCGACCCGCGCGTTGAACGAGTTGAACATCACGACCGCCGGGATCGCCACCAGGAGGCCGACCGCCGTGGCGACCAGCGCCTCGGAGATGCCGCCGGCGACCGACGACAGGCCGCCGCCGCCGTCCGACGAGATGCCCTGGAACGAGTTGATGATGCCGACGACCGTGCCGAGGAGGCCGACGAACGGCGCGGTCGAGCCGACCGTCGCCAGCGAGGTAAGGCCGCGCTTGAGGTTGGCCGTCTCGCGCTCCTTGGCGCGCTCGAGCTGGCGGTTGACCGCGTCGACGAGGTCGAAGTCGCCGACGTCCTCGGGGCCCTCCTCGTTGAGGGCCTCCATGCCCTTGATGTACTCGCTGAGACCGGCGCCGACGACCTTGGCCAGCGGGCTGTCTCCGTGCGTCTGGGCGGCCGAGACGGCCTCCTGCAGCTTGCGCTCCTGCAGGAAGTTGCGCAGGAGCATGATGTACTGGATCGAGTGCCGACGCGCGCGCCCGTAGGCCCGCAGGCGCTCGAGCACGATCGCCAGAGACAGCAGGAACATGAGCAGGAGCAGCACCAAGATGATCTTGGCGAAGATGCCCATCTGCTCCCACATGCCTGCGAGGGAGAAGTCCGTGCCGCCGGTGTTGGCGAGTAGCGTGGTGATGTCCATGAGCTCCATGTCGGATGCCTGTCTTGTCGTTGGGATCGCGGGGGATCAGTTGAACTTGATGTTGAAATCGACCTCGGAGCAGACCTTGGTCGCCTTGCCGCCCACCATGAAGGGCTTGAAGCGCCACTTCTTGACCGTGTCGCGACAGATCTCGTCGACCTTCGGGTCGTTGTGCGGGAACTTCTTCTTGGTCTTGACGTCCGCGGTCTTGCCGTCGACGTCGACGCAGAAGGAGACCACCGTGGTCCCGGGTCGCTTGTCGAACATGCCGGACTTGGTCGCGGCGAGCTTGCTCGCCTCCGGCTCGGGCTTGTAGATCGCGTTGGCGATGACGACGGCGATCGGCTTCGGCGCGACCGCCTGGGTCGGCTCGCGCTTGGTGGCGACGCCGCCGAGCTGACCGCCGAGCTGACCGCCGAGAACGCCGCCGAGCACGCCGCCCGGAACGCCGCCCGGAACGCCGCCCGGAACGCCGCCCGGCACGCTCGGGCCCTTGGCGCCGCCGGCCGACTTCTTGACGTCCGGCACCTTGTCCGGCGTATCCTTCGGCTGGACGATCTCCTCCGGGACCTCTTCCTCCGGGACGTCTTCTTCCTTCTCCTCGGTCTCCGGCTCGGACGCGGCGGGCGGCGGCGGCGGCGGCGGCGGCGGCGCGGCCTCCTCGGCGCTCATCTGCACCATCAAGAACTGGACCGTCGGCGGGTCCACCTTGGTGATGTTCATCTTGTTCGCCGCCCACACGAAGACAATCCCCGAGAAGGTCAGCGTGCCGGAGATGATCGAGGCGAGGGCGATCCGCCGCTGTCGCCTGGGGTCGGCTTTTTGATACGTGAGGTAGTGTTCAAACATGGTGCGATCCCACTCCCGCATCGGAACGCCCGGGCGGGCGTCCCGCGCTCGCGGCTACTTGCCCTTCTTCCCCTTCTTCTTCCCCTTGCCCGGCTGCTCCGGCGGGGCACCACCCTCGAGGACCCGGATCTCCTCCTCGATCGCCTTCTTGCGCTCGGCGTCCGAGGCCTCCTCTTCGGGGGTCAGCGGGCGCGGGGCGAGCAGGCAGCACGGACCCTCCGGCGGCTTGTCGCGGGGGCACTCCGGCTCCTGCTTGATGTCGCACACCGCCTTCTGCTGCCGCCACGCCGACATGCCGTCCTCGCGCGCGAGGATCATGTTGAGGTTCTCGTACGCGGTGTTCTTGGTCGGGTCGTCGCCGTAGCGGCGCGCCAGCTGGCGCTGCGTGTACGCGATCGAGCGGTATACGTAGGCCTCGATGAACTTGGGGTCGATCATCGTCGCCTTGTCGAGCAGCGCGATCGCCTCGTTGGCGATGCCCAGCCGCTCCTCCTCGGAGAAGTTGCCGTTGTACTGCAGGCCGCTGTCGGGCTCCGGGTACAGGCGCTCGAGCTTGCGCGTCGCCAGCGACAGGTACGCGCGGACGCTCGTCGGGAAGTCGGTCGTCCGCTTGACGAACCACTCGTCGGCGTCCTTGGTCCGCCCGCACTGGTCGTACTGCTTGGCGATCCGCATGTACCAGCCCTCCTCCTTGGGCTCCTGGTTGTGCCTCTCCAGGAAGTACGAGAGCAGGTCGTCGCAGCGCTCGTCGGCGTCGAGCAGCGCGAGCCGGTGGTTGAGGTACGCCTCGCGGTCGGCCGGCGTCGCCTCGTTGCCGAGGTTGTCGAGCCAGGTCTTGAAGTCCGACAACGCCATGTCGGTGAAGACCTTGCGGTCGGCGAGCTGGTTCGGATCCTTGATCTTCAGGACGATGCTCTCGGCCGCGCACGCCCGGTTCCAGAACGGGGTCACCAAGTCGGGCTCGAGCTTGAGCCCCTCGGTGTACTTCTCGATCGCCTCGCGGTACTGACCATTGTTGTAGAGGTTGTTCCCCTCGCGGATGAGGTCGCGCGCGGCGATCTTGGTGCAGCCGGAGGCCAGAAACAGGGCACACGCGGCAACTGCGGCGAGAATCGGACGCATGGAGAGCGCCAGTGTACAGGGATGGGTGGGGAGTTCAAGACGCCTGTACGATCCCCGCGCACCTGGTCTCGCACGCCCCCGTGGCGGGGGGACCGAGGCGGCCCCGCCGCTGCCCGGCCCGACCGGCACCGGCCCCGTCTCGCCGCGAAAGCGTCGACACGCGGGCCCCAGGGCCCGCTTTCTGTGCGTCCGAACGCGGTCCGATCGAAGATCTCGCCGGTCCTAGTCATCCGTGCAGGCCCCTCCGTGCAGCGCGACCGGCGTCTGCCCATGCGAGGCCCGGTCCGTGCGGTTCGCCGGCCGAAGGCCGCGGGCCGCCCTAGATCTCGCCGAGGGCCAGCGAAACGTCGCCGATCCGCGTGCGTCCGGCGGCCAGCGTGATCAGCCGGTCGAGGCCGAGGGCCATGCCGGAGCACGGGGGCAGCCGCGGGAGATCGCCGAGGAACGCCGCGTCGATCGGCAGCGTCGGCAGCTCGAACGCCGCGCGCAGCCCGGCGACGACCTCGAAGCGCCGGCGCTGCTCGCCCGGGTCGCGCAGCTCGACGTAGCCGTTCGCCAGCTCGAGGCCGCGGACGTGGCACTCGGCGCGGCGAGCGAGCGACGGCTCGGCCGGGTCGAGCTCGGCGAGCGCCGCGAGCGGCGCCGGGAACTCGACCAGGTGGACGCCCTCCTGCTCCTTGAGCCAGGGCTCGAAGGACAGGTCCGACCAGGCCGAGAAGAACGCGGTCCAGGCGAGCAGCGCGCGCACCGCCGCGGTCGCCGCGTGCGCGCGCGGCAGCGCCGCCGCGACCGGCTCGGCGAGGACGGGCGGCAGCGCCGCGACGAGCGCCTCGGCGTCCTCGTCGCCGCGCAGGCGGACCCCGCAGGTCGCGGCGACCGCGTCGCGGAAGCGGACGCGCCGCCAGTCCTTCGGGGCATGTCCGATCGCGCCTGTGCTTTCGAACACCCGCGCGACGATCGCCTCGACGTCGGCGAGCACCGCGTCGATCGGCGCGCCGACGCGGTACCACTCGACGAGGTGGAACTCCTCGCTGTGGCGCTCGCCGATCTCGGCGCGGCGGAACACGTGGGCGATCTGGAAGATCGACCCGCTGTCACGGGCGAGCAGGCGCTTCATCGCCAGCTCGGGGCTGGTCGCCAGCAGCGCGGGCGGGGCCGCGATCGGCTCGATGAACGGCTCGACCGCGACGGCGGGCACGCGGACCGGCGTGCTGACCTCGCGGAGCCCCTGCTCACGGAAATAGCCGCAGACCGCCGACAGGGCGGCGTCCCACAGGCGCACGCGTTCGGGCCACGGGACGCCGCCGACGGCTCGCACGGCTCACTTGGTCTGGTTGACCCGCTCGACGTACTCGCCGGTGCGGGTGTCGATCTTCAGCATGTCGCCCTCCTTGATGAAGAGCGGCACCTGGACCTCGTGGCCGGTCTCGAGCTTGGCCGGCTTGGTCGCGTTGGTCGCCGTGTCGCCCTTGACGCCCGGCATGCACTCCGTGACCTTGAGGACGATGTGGCTCGGCAGGGTGACGCCGACCGGGCGGTCGTTGTAGAAGAGGACGTCGACCGGCAGCTGGTCGAGCAGGAAGTTCTTGTCGTCGCCGACGACCTCGGGGTTCAGCGCGACCTGCTCGTAGGTCTCGCTGTCCATGAACGTGTAGCCGTTCTGGTCGACGAACAGATACTGCATCTTGCGCGACTCGACGTTGGCCTCCTCGAACGTCTCTCCGGAGCGCCAGGTGCGGTCGAGGACCGCGCCGGTGATCATGTGCTTGAGCTTGCACTTGTAGAGGCCCTGCCCCTTCCCCGGCTTGACGAACTGGAATTCGACGACGATGTAGGGGTGTCCGTCGAGCTTGACCTTGGCGTTTTTGCGGAGTTCGGAGACGTCCATGGGCGTGCGGGTGGGTAGTATCTCGGCGGCCCTCCTGTCAACGGCGATCGCCACGCGCGGCGCCCTGAGAGAACTCTCGCGCAGCACCGGCGGGCTCAGCGTGAGTGCGGGCCTCGCGCAGCCCCGGGCGAGTGCCCGCTCGGTCGGTGCTTTTCGCGCAGATTCGCTCATTTGCCCATTGCAGCGGCGCAGACCGGCCCTGGGCGCCTGCGCGCCAATTTCTCCGAAATTTAAACGGAAAATCAGCGTGCGCGCTTCGTCGCATCAGCGTTTGTTTGCGAGAAACCGGTGACGAGCGCCGGGTAGTTGTGGCAAAGTCCGGGTCCAGCTTTTTCACCGAGGCCCACCGGAAAATGCAGCTTACGACCAAAGCCCGATATGGCCTGCGCGCCCTTTGTCATGTCGCCCACCGGGGATACGCCTCGGCTCATGTCATCGCGGAGCAACAGGCCATTCCCTCGCGGTATCTGGAGGAAATCATCGGTGAGCTCCGCAAGGCCGGCTTCGTGGTCGGCAAACGCGGCCCGCGCGGCGGCTACAAGCTGGCCCGACCGGCCGCGGACATCTCGATCGCCGAGGTGCTGCAGGCCCTCTCGACCCCGACGAGCGGCGGCCAGAGCACCGGCGACCCGCAGGACGAGATCACGCGGATCGTCGAGCGCTCGGTCGACGCGCGCTTCGAGGCCGCGGTCGGCCAGTTGAGCCTCGAGCAGCTGCTCGGCGAGGCCCGCGACAGCTTCCACCGCCGCGCCAGCGACTACATGATCTGAGCCTCTCCATGCAGCGCCCCGTCAGCGTCGACGACGTCCTGAGCCTGATCGGCAACACGCCGCTCGTCCGGATCCGCAAGCTCGTCGATCCCGCCGCGCACGCGACGGTGTGGGGCAAGTGCGAGATGATGAACCCCGGCGGCTCGGTCAAGGACCGGGTCGCATTGGCGATGATCGAGGCCGCCGAGGCCCGCGGCGACATCAAGCCCGGCGAGAGCGTGCTCGTCGAGCCGACCAGCGGCAACACGGGGATCGGCCTCGCGCTGGTCGCCGCGGTCAAGGGCTACCGCCTGATCCTGACCATGCCCGAGAGCATGAGCCTCGAGCGCCGCAACCTGCTCAAGGCCTACGGCGCCGAGCTCGTGCTGACGCCCGAGGCGCAGTGGATGGAGGGCGCCGTCGCGCGCGCGCGTGAGCTGTGCCAAAGGCCAGGTCACGTGATGCTCCACCAGTTCGAGAACCCGGCCAACCCGGAGATGCACCGCCGCAGCACCGCGCAGGAGCTGCTCGCGCAGATGGAGGGCCGCACGATCGACGCGTTCGTCGCCGCGGTCGGCACCGGCGGCACGATCACCGGCGTCGCCTCGGTCCTGCGCCAGCGCCACCCGCACATGCTCGTCGTCGCCGTCGAGCCCGATCGCAGCGCCGTGCTCAGCGGCGACCGGCCGGGCCCGCACAAGATCCAGGGCATCGGCGCCGGCTTCGTCCCGCCGGTCCTCGACACCCGCGCCTACGACCGCGTCGCGCGGATCGGCGACGAGGAGGCCTACCGGATGAAGCAGCGGCTCGCCCGCGAGGAGGGCCTGCTCGTCGGGATCTCGGCCGGCGCGGCGATGGTCGCGGCGACCAGCCTCGCCGCCGAGCTCGGCCCGGGCAAGGACATCGTCACGATCCTCTGCGACACCGGCGAGCGCTACTTCTCGCTCGACGAGTACTTCACCGGCGAGGCCGCGCCCAAGACGCCATGACCGGCGGGCACCCCAGCGGCGGTCGCTACCTGGTGCTCGGCGCCGGCGGGCTCGGCTGCCCTGCCCTGCTCGGCCTCGTCGCTGGCGGCGCCGCCGAGATCGCGGTCGTCGACTGCGACGTCGTCGACGCGACCAACCTCCACCGCCAGATCCTCTATAGTCTGGGCGACGTCGGCGCGCCGAAGGTCGCGGCCGCCGCCCGCCGGCTGCGCGCGCGCGCGCCCGGCCTGCGCGTCGAGCCGCTCCACCTCCGCCTCGACGCGGCGAGCCTGCCCGCCCTGCTCGCCGCGCAGCCCGCGGGCACCGTCGTGCTCGAGTGCAGCGACCAACCTGACCTGAAGTTCCTGGTCAGCGACACCTGCGTCGCGCTCGGCCTGCCGCTCGCGCTCGGCGGCGTCCAGCGCTGGGGCGGCCTGGCGATGGCCGTCGCGCCCGGCGGCGCCTGCCTGCGCTGCGTCTTCGAGGACGCGCCGCCGCCCGAGCTGGCGCCCTCGTGCGCCGCCGTCGGCGTGCTCGGCGGCGCCGCCGGCACGCTCGGGTTCCTCGTCGCTCACCTCGCCGCGGCCCTGCGCGCCGGGTCCGAGGTCGCCGGGACGCTGATCGCCCTCGACGTCCGCGATCCGCGGCCGCAGCAGATCCGCCCGCGGCCGCGCCCGGGCTGCACGGGCTGCGATCCCGCGGCCGCGCGGCGGATCTCCGCCCCGCTGCGCCCCGCGTGCTCTGTCTCCACGGCGGATGCTTGCGGCCGCTGACGCGAGCCCGCACCATCTGCACACTCCAAGGCACTCGCATGGCAACCGTCCGGATCCCCACCCCCCTGCGCACGTACACCCAAGGCCGCGAGGAGGTCGCCGTCGCCGGCGCCACCGTCGGCGCCGTCCTCGAGGCGCTCGAGCAGAGCTGCCCCGGGATCCGCGAGCGGATCCGGGACGAGTCCGGCAAGGTGCGCCGGTTCGTCAACATCTTCGTCGGCGAGGACGACATCCGCTTCCTCGACAACCTGCAGACGCCCGTCAAGGACGGCGACGAGGTCAGCATCGTCCCCGCGATCGCCGGCGGCTGAGCGCATGTTCCCGACCGGCCGCGAACAGCTGATGGCCAGCCTGCGCTCGGCGCGGGCTGTCCGAACGGACAGCATCACCGACCTCGTCGGCAACACCCCGCTCGTCCGCCTCCACCACATCGAGCGCGACTGCCCCGGCGTCGAGCTGTGGGCCAAGTGCGAGTTCTGCAACCCCGCGGGCTCGGTCAAGGACCGCGCGGCGCTGCGGATCGTCCGCGACGCGCTCGCCCGCGGGGTCCTGCGCCCCGGCGTGCGCCTGATGGACAGCACCAGCGGCAACACGGGCATCGCCTACGCGATGGTCGGCGCCGCGCTCGGCGTCCCGGTGACGCTGGTGATGCCCGAGAACGTCAGCGCCCCGCGCAAGCAGGTCAGCACCGCCTACGGCGTCGAGATCGTCTACTCGAGCGCGATGGAGGGCAGCGACGGCGCGATCGTCCTCGCCAAGAAGCTGGCCCGCGAGCGCCCCGACCGTTACTTCTACGCTGACCAGTACAGCAACCCGAACAACCCGCTCGCGCACTATCACACGACCGCGCCCGAGATCTGGGAGCAGACGCAGGGCCGCGTGACGCACTTCGTCACCGGCATCGGCACCAGCGGCACCGTCGTCGGCACCTCCCGCCGCCTGCGCGAGCTCTCGCCGGCCGTCACCTGCATCGGCATCCAGCCCGACGACGCGATGCACGGCCTCGAGGGCATGAAGCACCTCCCGTCCAGCATCGTCCCGGCGATCTACGACGCCTCGGTGCTGCACGACACGATCTGGATGCCGACCGACGAGGGCTGGGACATGTCCGACCGGCTCAGCCGCGAGGAGGGCCTGTTCGTCGGCCACTCGGCCGGCGGCAACGTCGCCGGCGCGCTCCGGGTCGCGCGCGCGCTGGCGAAGGCCGGCCAGCGCGGGGTCGTCGTCACGATCCTGTGTGACCGCGGCGACCGCTACTTCGTCCCGCTGCGCTGGGAGAAGCGCTACCTGTGGTGAACGACATGTCGCAAACGCCAGACGACCTCGCCCTCCCCGCCGAGCTGCTGCAGCAGATCTACGCCCAGGCCCGCGCCGAGTTCCCGAGCGAGTGCTGCGGCTACCTCAAGGGCCGCGGCGCCGCCTCGCGCCTGTTCCAGTGCAAGAACTTCATGGACAAGCTGCACGCGGTCGACCCCGAGACGTACCCGCGCACCTCGGCCAACGGCTACAACTTCGGCGGCCGCGAGCTGATCGACTTCACCCGCAGCTTCGAGGGCGACGACCCGGCGACGGTCGTCTACCACTCGCACCCGCGCGTCGGCGCCTACTTCTCCGCCGAGGACGAGGCCGCCGCGCTGTCCGCCGGTTACCCGGTCGACTACCTGGTCGTCGACGCCCAGGAGGACGGCGTCCGCGGCGCGGTCCTGTTCCGCCGCGTACGCGACGCCGGACCGAACACCTTCGTCGAGGTCGCGCGTTATCCGGGCGAGCGCTAAGCTCGCCCGTATGCACGCCGTCCTCGTCGCCGCCTTGCTCGCCGCCGGCTCCAGTCCGGCGCCTGCGGACGCGCAGGACAAGAAATCCGCGTTCCTCGCGGCCAAGCGCGCCCCGCCCCCGCGCGCAGGCGACTGCCCGCACGACCCGCGCTGCCGCGAGCCGCTGCGCGCCGGCGACGAGGCGACACCTGTCCTCTACGCCAGGCACCTGCACACCCTCGAGGTCATGCCGCTCGCGGGCCAGCCGCCCGCGCTCGTGCGCCGGTTCTTCCGCTGCCGCTTCACCGACGAGCCGGCCGACCACCCGGCCGAGCTGATCGCCGGGGTCGTCGCCGCGGCCGAGCGGTTCGGCGCCCGCCAGATCCACATCATCAGCGGCTTCCGCCACCCGAAGTTCAACCTGATGCTGACCAAGAAGGGCCGCGAGGCCGCGCGCGACAGCCAGCACACGCGCAGCAAGGCGATCGACTTCTCGCTGCCCGGCGTCGACGCGGCCGCGCTCTACAAGTACGCCCTCAAGCGGTGGAAGGGCGGCGTCGGCTTCTACCCCGTCAGCCAGTTCGTCCACCTCGACACCGGCAAGCGCCGCACCTGGAAGGGCACATGACCCGCCGCGCCCGCGCCGTCCTGCTCGCGCTCGGCCTGGCCCTCGGGTCATGCTTCGAGGGACAGTCGCTATGGGGCGAGCGCTGCGCGGCCGACGGCGACTGCGGCCCCGCGCTGACCTGCCACGCCGACGGCGTGTGCGCCGACGTCCCGGCCTGCGGCGAGCTCCCGCTGGCGCTCGGCGACCTGCGGCCGAAGGTCGTCCTCCTGCTCGACCACTCGGTGTCGATGCGGCGCTGCCTCGACGACCGCGAGGAGCGGTTCCGCTGCTTCGATCCCGACCCGATCGGCCCGAGCCGCTGGGATGCGCTCGGCGAGCTGATCGAGGCGGTCGTCGACGCGCTCGCCGATCGCGTCGACCTCGCCACGATCGTGTTCCCGAGCGACGACCAGCCCGATCTGCTGACCCAGGGCTACGCCTGCCGGTTCAACGCCGCGACGATCCAGCCGTTCGGCACCGGCGCCGCGGAGCTGCTCGCCGCCGTCCCGCCCGACCGCGCGCGCGCCCCCCTCGGCGAGAACCCGGTCCGCGACGCCTGGACCGCCGCGCGCGCCCTGCTCGACGACGTCGCCGGCGACGCCGTCCCGCCGCGCATGATCGTCCTGGTGACCGACAACCCGCCGAACTGCCCGGGCGGCGGGGCCGACCAGACGATCCTCACCGAGAAGCTCGACCCCTCGGTGCGCGACCTCGTCGCCGACGGCGCGGCCGACGGGATCCCGACGCTCGTGCTCGGCATCAGCGTGCGGGACCAGCTCGCCCCGGTCGACGGGGGCGACGGCGAGATCGACCTCGTCAATCCCCACCTCTATATGACCGACCTCGCCGCAGTCGGCGGCGCGCCGCAGCCCGGCCCGACGCCCTACCTCCACCTCGCGGACTCGGCCGACCTGCCGGCCGTCACCGGCGCGCTGATCGCCGCGCTCGACGCCCTGACGACCGACCTCGACGCCTGCCGCGTCCGCCTGCGCGAGGCCCCCGAGCTGCCCGATCGCGTCGCCCTCGGGCTCGACGGCCGGCTGCGTCGCGAGGACCCGGGCTGCGCCGACGACCAAGCGTGGCGGTGGGCCGACACCACCCGCCGCGTGATCGAGCTGTGCCCGGGCGCCTGCGCGCAGCTCGCGGCCGGCGCGGGTGTCCGCGTCCGCTTCGGTTGCCCCTAGTGCCGCGCCCAGGGCCTAACGACACCACCTCGCTTGGTCTCATCGCCGCT
>ERZ1066117.101-NODE-101-length-94791-cov-16.426195_pt1 | contig 94791 bp, 84 predicted proteins | sample MGYA00382764_ERZ1066117 | MGnify/ENA primary metagenome ERZ1066117 (study PRJEB33369, sample SAMEA5778347) | biofilm metagenome | biome: Industrial cooling water; feature: Water cooling tower basin; material: Biofilm | place: United Arab Emirates | collected...
CACGTTCTCCAGCGGAGCGCTGGCCGCGAACAGCCTTCGAGCCACCATCGTGGACGGCTTCGGCCTTGGCCCGCCCCTCGGGAGATCGTCGCTTCGCAGCCATCGCGTTTGATTGCGCACCTATGCATCCTGAGTCGCCGAGATGCAAGGACTGGAGCCGGGTGCAGACCGGTTGGATCCTTTCCAGGTCACACCGACTCAGGGGCTGACACTGACCGGGAACATGGTTGACAGCTCTCCTGAGGCCGGGCCGACGCTTCTCGGATGCCATGGAACGAGACGAATGCGATGCGTGAGCGGATTCGATTCCTCCACGAGTGGGAGAAGGGCGACCTGACGATGGCGGGCGTTTGCCGCAACCACGGCGTCCGTCGACCGACAGGGCCCCTGGCCACACGAGCACCGCGTCTACCGACCACCCCTCGGCAGGACCCGCCCCAGGACCTTGCTGGACGTGCTCGCGCAGCGGCGCTCCGAGGCCGGCAGCATGAGAATCTCCGCGCCGCGCGAAGAAGTACAAGACAAGTCGATCAGGCCGCGGGCGGCGCGCTGCGGCGGTAGACGAAGTGGTAGACGAGCGCCACGAACAGTCCGCCGCCGATCAGGTTGCCGAGCACGACGGGTACCAGGTTGCCGAGTGCAGAGGCGAGCGACAGCGGCAGGTATCCGGTCGGGGTCAACAGCCACGCCATCGCGAAGAAGTAGACGTTCGCCACGCTGTGCTCGAAGCCGCAAGCGACGAACGCCGCGACCGGGAACACCACCGCGACCGCCTTGTCGACGACGCTGCGGCCGGCGAACGCCATCCAGACGCCGAGGCAGACGAGCACGTTGCACAAGACACCGCTCGCCACCGCAGCGCCGAACGGCAGGCGCACCTTGTGCGCAGCGATCGCCAGGTAGCGCGCGCCGATCACGCCGTCGTCCACCGTCGTGTGCCCGCTCCAACACACCAGCACCGCGAGTCCACATGCGCCGACGACGTTGCCGGCGAACACGACGAACCAGTGGCGCAGCAGCGTGCGCGTGCGGATGCGGCGGTCGGCCCACGCCATCACCAGCAGGTTGTTGCCGGTGAACAGTTCGGCGCCGGCGACGACGACCAGCAGCAGGCCGAGCGCGAAGACGACGCCAGAAAGCACACGCGACACCGCCGGCGACAGCGAGCCGTCGGCGGTGACGACGGTCGAGAACAACGCCCCGAGGCCGATGAAGGCGCCGCCGAGCACCGACAGCATCGCCGTCGCCGCCAGCGGCAAGCGCGTCTTGGCGACGCCGACCTTCTCCACGCGCGCGGCGATCTCCTGCGGCGCGAACGCATCCGAGCCGAACAGTTCGCTCATCGCCGCAGGCTATCGCGGCAGTGCTGCGGCCGACACGTTCACGCCTTCGGCGAGGGCGCGTTCTTCGGCGGCACCACGCGCGCGAGCCCGAGACCGAGCAGCACGCTGATGCCGACGAACGCAGCCGCCAATTCGAACGGCGCGGCCCGGCCGACGTAGTCGTAGGCGAAACCGTACGCCAGCGGCGCCAGCAGCCGCGCGACGCCGCCGAACGTCTGCTGCAGGCCCATGTAGAGGCCACGATCGCCGGGCGGCACGACGCGCGACAGCATCGACGTCAAGCACGGGAACGTCAGCGCCGAGCCGAGCGGCAGCATCGCGACCGCGATCGCCAGCGTCGGCACCGAGCCGACGACGCCGATCAGGCCGATGCCCGCGGCGAGCGTCACCAGCCCCACCGTCGACAGCGCCGGTTCGCCGAAGCGATCGACAGCGCGGCCGAGCACGAGGATGCGCGCGAACACCGACAGCGCGCCGATGTACATGAACAGGTAGCCGACCGACTGCTCGGTCGCGCCGAAGCGTTCCCCGAGCAGCAGGATCATCGTCGGGTTGACGCCCTGCGCCGCACCGATCGAGATGCCGTAGATCAGCAGCAGCCGCGACGCCGGCGCGCGCGGTTGCTGCAGCACGCGGTCGATCGCTTCACGCACCTTGACCTGCGGCTTCGGCTTCGCCGACGCCGCAACCGGCTCGCGCAGGTAGACCCACGCGAATCCTGCGTTCAGCAAGCACAGCAGCGCCGCCGCGATGCCCGGCGCCGCGTGGCCGAGCCGCAGTTCGCCGGTGCCCGGAAAGAGGTCGCGTTCGCCCAACGTCACCGCCAGCGAACCAAGCACCGGCCCGAGTGCGACGCCGAGGTTCGTCGCCGCCGACAGCCAGCCGAGCGCGCGCGCACGCTGCGCCGGCTCGACGGCGTCGCCGACGTAGGCCTGGATGACGCCGGTGGTGCCACCGCCGAGCCCTTGCACGACGCGCGACAGCACCAACAGCGACAGCGACTCGGCGAAGCCGAACAGCAGGAACGCCGCCGACGAGGCGACCAGCGCCACCAGCAGCACCGGCCGCCGTCCCCAGCGATCGCTGCAGCGCCCCCACCACGGCGCACTCACCAGCTGGGCCACGGTGAACGACGAGACGACGAGGCCGGTCAACGCGCCTTCGCCGAGCGGCATGCCGAACAGCGACGCGCCCTCGCCGAACTTCTTCACGTAGAACGGCAGGATCGGCACGACCATGAACAGGCCGACCATGTCGAGGAACGCCGCCGCCATCAGCACCAGCAGGTTGGCCTGCACCTGGCGCAGTTCGCGGAACACGACGACCAGCAGCACGCCACCGAGCGTCGCCAGCACCGTGAGCACGGTCGGGCTCGCGATCGCGTCGGCGAGTTGGTCGGGCGCGTCGAAGGCGAGCATCGGAGCGGCGCAGTAGAGCGGTGCCGGGTGGCCAGCGCCAAGCTGTCAATTCGACATTGACGTAAACAACAACACGATAAGCTTTAAGGTCATGGTGACCAGTAAACTGGTCAGTGGTGACGATGACCAGTAAACTGGTCACCCTGCGCCCGGAGCCTCCCGACACCCCATGGACACCCCAGAACTGCTGGCCGTCGCCGCCGACTGGAGCGCCTGGGACAAGCCGCCGCGGCCTTCGGTCCGTCGCCGCATCCAGCTGCCGGCTGCCCTTCGACCGGAACTCGCGCTCGTCGTCCAGGGCGTGCGACGCTGCGGCAAGTCGACCCTGCTGACGCAGATGATCGACCGCTACCAGCTCGATCGTCGGCACTGCCTCTTCCTCAACTTCGAAGATCCGCGTCTGGCCGCGAGCCTGGACCACACCACCCTGCAGCGGCTGGTGGCCGGCTTCGAAGCGCGGATCGGCGAACAGCCTGCGACCTTCTTCTTCGACGAGATCCAGCGCGTCGACGGCTGGCAACGCTGGCTGCGCATGCAGCTCGACCTGCCGCGCGGCCATCGCTTCGTCGTCACCGGATCGAACGCACACATGCTGTCCGGCGAGCTCGCCTCACAGCTGACCGGCCGCCATCTCCGTGTCGAACTGCAGCCGTTCGACTTCGAAGAGTTCCGCGCCATGCGCGCCGGCGCCAGCGTCGAGGACTACCTCATGCTCGGCGGCTTTCCGGCCGCCGTGCAGTCGGACGAGCGCGACCAGCTGCTGCGCACCTACTTCGACGACATCGTCGAACGCGACATCCGCGAACGCGTCGGCGCACGCTCCAGCCGATCGCTGCGCCAACTCGTCCAGATGCTGTTCGAGAGCACTGGCGCCGAACTCAGCGTACGCCGCATCAGCGCGGCTCTCGATCTGTCGACCGACACCACGAGCCTCTATCTCGACGCGGTGGCCAACGCCTACCTTGCGTTCCCTTGCTCGTTCTTCGCTTGGTCGACCCGCAAGCAGTCGCTGCGCAACAAGAAGTGGTATCCGATCGACAATGGGCTGCGGCGCGCGACCATCGTGCGAAACGGCGAAGATCGCGGCAAACAGCTCGAATGCGCCACGTTCCAGTTGCTGCGCCGCCGCTATCGCAACGTGTGCTATTGGCGAGGCAGCGGCGAAGTCGACTTCGTCTTCGAGCATGCGGGCAAGCCGGTGCCCGTTCAGGTGAGCCTCGACGGCCCGCAAGAACGTCACCATCGCGCGCTCGACGAGTTCTATGCCGAACACCCGCAGGCGATGGAGGCGGTGTTCGTCGACCTGCAGCTGTACGCGGACGGCATTCCGACGCTGCCGGGTCACGCGCAAGGCTGACTCCACACACCACTACGGCTCGGCGAGCACTTCGAGCGCGTTGCCCCACGGATCGGTGACGCGCAGGCCGCGCGCGCCGTCGACGTTGCGCACGGGGGTGCCGTTGCCGGCGAAGTGCTTGGCGAACACGGTCAGCGCCGGCGGCGACAGCGACGGCACGACGAGGTGCAGTTCGAGGTTGGCGAACGCGACGACGGCGCGCAGCGCATCCTGGCGGACGACGCGGCAGCCGAACACGTCGGCATACCAGGCGACGGCGCGGGCGACGTCGGCGACCGGCAGCGTCACCGCGCGCAGCACGGCGGGCGCCACCTCGGCCGCCGTGTGGGTGGCGAAGTCCGGGTTCTGCAGCTGCTCGCGCAGCGCCTGCACGAGCCGTTCGGCCATCGCCGGATCGCTGGCCCGCAGCTCCCGCAGCAGCCGTTCGCGGTCGGCGGCGGGCAGGTCGAGCGCGTATTCGAACGTGGCGTCGAAGTCGTCCATGGCGGCGGCTTCGTCGGCCCTGCGGTGGCGGACGCAGCGGCAACACACGGCGGTCGTCGCCGGTAGCATGCGGCGATGCTGCGACGTGCACTCGTCGTCGGGATCGCGGGATGGCTGTGCGCCCAGGAGCCGGTGCCAACGCCGCCAGCGCCGGCCCAAGCTCCTGCCACAACGCCGGCGCCGCGCGCGCAGGCCGAGCAGTTCGTCCGCGAACTCGCCGAGCCGGGCAAGCAGAACGCCGCGGTCGCCGGACTCGTCGCCCTCGGCGATGCCGCCGTTCCCGCACTGCACAAGGCGCTGCTCGATCGCCGCAGCGACGTGCTGCAGTGGGCGCTGTTCGCGTGTTCGGGGCTGCACGGCGATTGTTCCTCACTGCGGACGCCGGTCGAACGCTTGCTCGCCAGCAAGGACCTCGGCGTCGCTTTGATGGCGCGCCGCGCGTGGCCGGCCGTCGAAGGGCGCCACGGGCTCCTGCTGACCATGAATGCCGGCGAAGTCGAACTGGTGACCGCGACGGAGGAGAGGGTGCTGCACACGCTGCCAAATCCGTTCCACACCGAGCTGCTGCCGAACGGCAACCTGCTGACGGTCAGCCACGCGCGCAAAGTAGTGCGCGAACTGGACCCCGCCGCCAAGGAGATCTGGAGCGTGCACGGCCAGGCCGCCGTCGACTGCAAGCTACTGCCGAACGGCAACTTCCTGGTCAGCAACTACTCGGGTCGGCGCGTGCTCGAGCTCGATCCGGGCGGCAATGTCGCGTGGTCGGTGGAAACCGAGGGCCATCCGTTCGAAGCAGATCGCCTCGCCAACGGCAACACGTTGATCACCCAGTTCGACCAAGGTGGCGTGATCGAGGTCGACCGCGCCGGCAAGACCGTCTGGTCGTTCGACGGCAAGCAAATGACCAGCGCCGAGCGTCTGCTCGACGGTACCACGCTGGTCACCAGCATCGAGGCGGATCGCATCCAGCTGGTCGGAACGGACGGCAAGGAGCTGCGTGCGTGGACCTTCACCGATCCGATGCACGCCCATTTGCTGCCGAACGGGCACCTGGTCGTCAATCACAACGACGCCGCGGTCGTCCTGGATGCCGAAGGCAAGACGCTGTGGCAGCTCGAGCGGAAGCAGATCACCGGCATGCAGGTGCTTGGTGCCGGACCGCTCCGCGCGAATGCGGCAGCTGCGAGCCAGGAGCCGCGGAAGAAGTGATCCGCTGGCGGTGCCCGCGCGTTCGCCGTTCGCGGCAGCAATCACGGCCGACAACCGTCGAGGTCGTGGACACAGCGACGCCACGGTGCGACGTTCGCCGGTAGCATGCGGCGATGCTGCGACATGCACTTGTTGTCGGGATCGCGGGATGGCTGTTCGCCCAGGAGCCGGTGCCAACGCCGCCAGCGCCTGCCCAAGCTCCTGCCACAACGCCGGCGCCGCGCGCGCAGGCCGAGCAGTTCGTGCGCGACCTCGCCGAGCCCGGCAAGCAGAAGGCCGCCGTCGCTGGCCTCGTCGCCCTCGGTGATGCTGCCGTGCCAGCACTGCACCAGGCGCTGCTGGATCGCCGCAGCGACGTGCTGCAGTGGGCGCTGTTCGCGTGTTCGGGGCTGCACGGCGATTGTTCCTCACTGCGGACGCCGGTCGAAAGCCTGCTCGCCAGCAAGGACCTCGGCGTCGCGTTGATGGCGCGCCGCGCGTGGCCGGCCGTCGAAGGACGCCACGGGATCCTGCTGACCATGAATGCCGGCCAAGTCGAGATGGTGACAGCGACGGAGGAGAAGGTGCTGCACAAGCTGCCCGATCCGTTCCACACCGAGCTGCTGCCGAACGGCAACCTGCTGACGATCAGCAACACACGCAAGGTCCTGCGTGAACTGGACCCCGCCGCCAAGGAGCTCTGGAGCGTGGAGGGCCATGACGCCATCGATTGCAAGCGACTGCCGGACGGCAACTCCCTGCTCAGCAACTACTCGAGTCGCCGCGTGGTCGAGCTCGATCCGAGCGGCAAGGTCGCGTGGTCCGTCGAAACCGCGGCCTCTCCGCTCGAAGCCGATCGCCTCGCCAACGGCAACACGCTGATCACCCTGTACGACAAAGGTGGCGTGGGTGGCGTGATCGAGGTCGACCGCGCCGGCAAGACCGTCTGGTCGTTCGCCGGCAGCCAACTGACCAGCGCCGAGCGTCTGCTCGACGGGACCACGCTGGTCACCAGCGTCAAGGCGGACCGCATCCAGCTGGTAGGAACGGACGGCAAGGAGCTGCGCGCGTGGACCTTCACCGATCCGATGCGCGCCCATTTGCTGCCGAACGGACACTTGGTCGTCAACGCGCACGCCGCCGTGGTCGTTCTGGATGCCGAAGGCAAGACGCTGTGGCAACTCGAGCGCAAGCTGATCACCGGCATGCAGGTGCTCGGTGCCGGGCCCTTACGCGCGAACGCGGCAGCTGCGAGCCAGGAGCCGCGGAAGAAGTGATCAGCCGGCTGCACCAGCGCGCTCGCCGTTCGCTGCTTCGCTCTCTCCCGCGGTCGCTTCCCCGTCGTCGACCACTGTCGGCGCCGCATCGAGGATCGCCGCCTTCAGCGCCGCCAGATCCTGCAGGTCCGCGTGCAGCTTCGCGCGCAGCCGCTCCGCACCATCGTCACCGGTGAGCCACATCGCCGCCGCACCCGGATGCCCGGCGCGCAGCGGATCGCGCCCGAGCGCCGTCTGCACCAGATCGGCGAGGCCGAACACCGCGCGCGGATAGACCGCCGCCGCACGCAGCCGCTTGCCGAGGTCGACGAAGCGCGCCTCGATCGCCGGATCGGCTTCGCGCGCGAACGCGTGCTCCTCGTGCCAGCGCGGCAGCGTCTCGCCGAAGTGCAGCAGCGGCACCCCGCGCGGCAGCGACGCGACGAGGCGCTTCAGCGCGTCCCATTCGTCGGCGGCCGTCGCCGGCAGTTCGCAGCGGAACGCGCCGTCCTCGCGCGCCGGATGCAGCACGCCGATCGCCAGCACGCGGTCGGCGAACGCGTCGGTCAGCAGGTGCACGATGGCGCCGTGCTCGAAGCGTTCGGCGCGGGGCCGTTCGTCGACCAGCGGCTTGCCGAGCAGGTGGGCGAGTGCGCCGCGGCGCAGGCGGCGCAGCAGCGTCGGATCGAGGTTGCCGCGCGCGCGTGGGCCCTCGGGATGGAACGTCGCGAGATCGGCGATCGTGCGGCAGCCGGCTTGCTCGAGGATCGCGCGCGCGCCGTGGCTCATGCCGTGCACCAGCGACAGGTCGCCCCGCTGGCGCAGCGCTGGCAGGCAGCGCTGGTCGTGGTAGCAGCCGCTGCAGCCGGACTGCAGGAACGGCCGCGACGCCGACAGGTCTGAGCGCAGGTGCCGCAGCGCCGCCAGCACTTCGTCGTGCGCCGCGAGGTAGTCGGCGATCAGGAAGCGCTCTTCGCGGCCGTCCTTCAGGATCAGGGCACCGTGCGTCGGCATGCGTCCCTGCAGCTCGGCGAGCAGGCGCGTGTAGAAGACGACCTGCAGGATCTGGTCGCCGCGACTGCGCCCCGACGTCTTCACGTCGAGCACTTCGTAGTGATGGTCGCCGAGCGCACTCTCCCCCGGCAGCTTGCGCAGCAGGTCGGGCAGGCCGAGCCGGTCGTCGCCGGCGAGCACGCCCTGGTGGATCCACTCGGCGCCACTGCGCAGCAGTTCGCGCGTCGCCGCGGCCCCCGCTTCGAAGTCGCGCTCCGGATAGCGCGGCACGGCGATCGGCAGGCGCTGCACGTAGAGCGCTTCGAAGTCGCGGCCGCGCTTGGCGGCGAACTCCTCCCACTCGGTCGGCGCGCGGCGTTCGCTGCGCGACAGGTGAAGGTCGAGCGCGGCGAGGTGGCGGCACTTCACGTACGAGTAGACGTGCGTGCCGGTGATGCGCCTCATTCCGGCACGATACGCACCAGGCAGTCGAGATAGGCAGCGCCGAGCCCGAGATCCGTCGGGCGCGCGGCGATCAGCGTGTTGGCGCTCTGGCCGCGGTCGAAGTGGCCGCCCTTCGGCACGATCGCGACGTCCTTGCGTTGCGCCGGATCGAGCACCAGCTCGGCGGCGAGCGAACCGTGCGCACTGTAGAGCCGCACCGGCGCACCGTCGGCGAGGCCCGGCGCGTTGTCCGGATGCACCGTCACCGGCAGCCGCGGGCCGAGGCCCTTGCCGGACCACTGCGACGCCTGGCTGCGTTCGGTCGAGTTCGAGAACAGCCACAACGAACGGCTGGCGCGCGGCGCGGCCTTCGGCTCGTCGAGCACCGGCGCCGGCGCGTCGTCGGTCAGCAGCTGCACGTGGCCGTTGCGCGTCAGCACCTGGCCCTCGCGGAACAGCAGCATGTCGGCGACCGGACTGCGCACGGCTCCGTGCTTGCGCAGCATCTCGAGGCTGGCGCCCTGGCCGGCGACGTCGGCGAGCGCGTTCCGCTTGCAGGCGTCGATGGTGTCCTGCGGATAGCTGGCGAGTCCGACGCGGCGCGCCAGCTCCTGGAAGATGTGCAGTTCGTGCCGCACGCCGGGCGGCATCGGCACCACCGGCCGCGACTCGGCGAGCCAGTGATGGCCGTAGGAACCGAGCACGTCGCTGTCCTCGAGCAGCGTCGGCACCGGCAGCACGACGTCGGCGCGGCGCGCGGTGTCGGTCAGGAAGCAGTCGGCGACGACGACGAACTCGATCGCGTCGATCGCCTTCGCCACCGCGGCCGAGTCGGGCAGCATCGACACCGGATTGCCGGCGGTGTCCCACAGGAAGCGGATCGGCGGGTCCTGCGCCGCCAGCAGGTCCTGCGCGAACAGCGGCTCGCGGATCACGCGCGGGTGCTTCGCCGGCGGGCCGAACGGGCGGAAGGCCTTCCGCCGGCGGAAGTAGAACGACACGCCGCCGCCGGAGCGGAACAGGTTGCCGGAGATCGCCGACAGCGCATCGAGCGCACGCACGATGGCGCCGCCGCGCTGCCGCCGCTGCATGCCCCAGCCGACCAGGATCGCGGTCGGGCCGTCGGCGAAGCGATCGGCGAGGTCGAGCACGGCCGCAACCGGCAGGTCGGCGCGCGCCGCCCATTCGGCGACGGTGCGGCTCTGCGCCAGGCGCTGGAACTCCGGCAGGTGGTCGCAGAACGACGCCGCCTTCGGATCGACCTGGCCGCGGTCGAACAGCGCGCGGGCGATGCCGAGCGCCAGTTCGAAGTCGCTGCCCGGCGCCGGCTGCAGGTAGGTGTCGGCGAGGCCGACCGACTTGTGGTGCACCGGGTCGATCAGCGTGATGCGCGCGCCGCGGGCCTGGGCCTCCTTCAGGATCGGCACCAGGTGCACGTTGCTGACCGCCGGGTTCTTGCCCCACAGCACCAGGTGGCGGCTGTTGCAGAGGTCGAACAGGTCGTTGCTGTCGCTGGTGCCGAGGTCCTCCATCTGCGCCGCTTCGCCGGCCCCCGAGCAGATGTCGCCGACCTTGCCGGTGCACGGACCGAACTCGTCGAAGAACAGGTCGGTCAGGTGCTTCAGGATCCCGAGCGAACCGCCGGATCGGTAATGGAAGATCGCCGCCGGCCCCGACTCGCGCCGAACCTGCAGCAGCTTGTCGGCGATCAGGCCGAGCGCCTCGTCCCAGGTCGCCGGCACCAGCTGGCCGTTCTTGCGGACCAGCGGCTCGCGCACGCGGTCGGGACCGTTCTGCAGCTCGAGGAAGCGGCTCGTGCGGAAGCACAAGAAGCCGCGGGTCACGGGGTGCTCGGGGTCGCCCTTCAGCTGGGTGACCACGCCATCGGTGACGGTGGCGACGATGCCGCACGCATCGGGGCAGTCGCGGTTGCAGGTGGTGCGCTGGGTCAGGACGGACATCGGAGGGTGCGGCTCGGCGAAAGCCGCAGACGGCGAGGGGGAGGTGGGGAGAAGATCGGCTGCGGTGGACGGAAAGTTTGTCGTTGGCTGGAAAAAACTTGCGGCGATCCACCGATGGCGCCGGCGTCTCGCGGACCCGGCGGCGGCCGGCGGATCTTTCCACAGTCTCGGGCCACGGCGACTGTTCCGACCCTGCAATCTGGACACAAACCAGCAACTGGCAGGCACTACCTAGCCCCAATGCCATGGGGAGAAGGTGTGGAAAACAAGGTTGACGCCAGCCGCCCCAGCTACCTACCGTGGCCACCTTCCCCGGTGACTTCTGGCCGAAGGCTCCATGCCACCGATGCCAGCGAGTCACCCTTCCCTACCAAAGCACCCGATGCGCAAGTCGATCCCCTGCGGCCTGCTGGCCTTCGCCGTCTCCGCCTCCCTCCTCGTCGCCCAAGAGCCGGGCAAGACTCCCGGTGGCTGGAGCGCCAAGGCCGGTTCCGGTCTGACGTACGACGGCGGTGACTCGTTCGGCATCAACTGGCTGAGCTTCGCCCAGGCCAGCTGGTCCTACGCCAACAAGGAGAACGCTCCCGCCCCCCTGTCGGGCGACGACACCAACAGCTTCGACGTCGGCGTCGCCCGCACCCAGCTGCGCGGCCACGTCTACAACCGCAACATCACCTTCCGCCTGCAGCTCGACCTCGCTGAGAACGGCGACCAGAACGGCAGCATCCTGAAGGACGCGTACGCCCAGTACAACTTCAGCAGCAGTGACGAGGGCCGCGTCGGCCTCCGCTTCGGCCAGGGCAAGACGCTGTTCGGCCTCGAAGGCACCGGCTGGGTCCACGGCCTGTGGTTCGTCGACCGCTCGATCGCGTCGGACGCGTTCGCCGGCGCCCGCTCGCGCGGCGCCTGGCTCGTCGGTTCGCTGATGGAGAAGGACCGCCCGCTGCGCTTCGCCTTCGGCGCGATGAACGGCGACGTCTCGAGTGCGATCAATGCCAACGGCCAGCTCGACGACCCGAACACGGCCGGCGACCAGTCGGCGGCTGGCTTCGTCGGCGTCGGCGAAGAGAACCGCAACGGCAGCAACGAGCTCAGCTACGTCGCCTCGGCGAACTGGGACCTGCTCGGCGACTTCTTCGGCGGCGAGCAGACCGCGGAATACTGGCGCCAGGGTGACATGCGCACGGATGGAGCCTGCCGCGGCACCATCGGCGCCGGCATCGCACTCGGCAACGGCATCGAAGGCAGCAGCAACAGCGGCAATGGCGCCGACATCGAGAGCACCTCGCTCAACCTGAACACCGCCTGGAACTGCAAGTCCTGGAGCTTCCTCGGGGAGTGGTTCACGCGCAGGGACGACCTCAAGTCCACCGTGTCGGACGAGGAGGACGTGTCGGGCTGGGCGGCGAGCCTCGGCTACCTGCTGCCGAAGAGCGGCGACAGCTCGATGCAGTGGGGCCTCGGCCTCCGCTACGGCATGGTCGAAACCGACGCAGGCGAAGCGGGCGGCGTCGACTTCCTGACGGGCATGCGCGGCATCGGCGCAGTCGTTGGCGAAGCCACCGAGGTCAGCGCCGTGGTCAACGCGTTCTACAACGGCGACCACTCCTGCAAGACGCAGCTGCAGTACACGTGGCAGGACGTCGACCCGTCGGCCGCCGGCTCGGGCCAGACGAACCACATCCTGAGCGTGCTGTTCCAGTTCACCTTCTGAACTGCAGACCGCGAACGCGCGCCGGCAACCGGCGCACGAACGGAGGCGGGCGAGTCCCGCCTCCGCGCATGTACGGCGCTAGGCTGCGGCGATGACGACCGCGGACCGCGACCCACCCTTCGACGTGCTGGTGCTCGGCGCTGGCCTGAGCGGCCTGCGCGAAGGCCTGGCGATCCGCCGCACGACGCCGACGACGCAGCTGCTGGTCGTCGACCGCGCGCCGCAGCCAGGCGGCAGCGTGCGCACGGTGCGCACCAACGGCTTCGTCTGCGAACACGGCCCGATCGGCTTCTGGCGCGACGAGCTCGATGCGACGCTGGCGTTGCTGCAGCACGCGCCGACGCCGCTCCCAGCACTGCCGACGGCGCGCACGGGGTTGGTGTTCGACGGCGAACGCGGCTGCCATCCGATCGACGTCGCCGAGCTGCCGTGGTCGTTCCGCACCGGCAACGAGGAACTGGTGCAGGCCTGCCGGCGCGAACTCGGCTCGACGCTGCGGCTCGGTCGCGCCGTCACGGCAATCACTGCGATCGCTGGCGACGGTTTCCGCGTCGCGCTCGCCGGCGATCCGCCGGGCGAAGTGCACGCGCGCGAACTCGCGGTCGCGTTGCCGCTCGACGTCACGGCCAGCCTGCTCGGCGCGTTCGATCCGGCCCTGCCCGAGGTCGGCGCACGGCTACAGAAGCAATCGCGCGCGCTGGTGTGGCTCGGCGCCGACGCCGCGGCGATGCCGGAAGCGCAGGGCTACGGCCTCGTGCCCGCACCCGACTTCGCCTCGCCGCTGCTCGAGGTCGTGTTCTGCACGCAGGTCTTCGCCGGCCGCGCCTTGCCCGGCCGCACGCTGGTGCGCTGCGAAGTCGTGCTGCCCGACGGCGCCGACGAAGCCGCCGCGATCGCGATCGCCGAACGCGAGCTGCGCCGTTGGACCGGCACGCAGGCGACGTTCGGCCTGCAGAAGGCGACGCCGTTCGTGCACGTCGACGACGGCGACGCCGCCGCGATCGAGTGCCGGGCGCGCCTGCGCGATCTCGCGGTGCGCGTTCCCGGGCTGCGCTTCCCATGAGCGCGCGATAGCCTGCGCCGGCCATGCAATCGAAGGCCAAGACCGTCGCGGAGTACATCGCGTCCCTGCCGTCCGACCAACGCGAAGTGCTCGCCGCGGTGCGCACGGTGATCCTCGCCAACCTCGACGGCGGCTTCCAGGAAGCCATGCAATACGGCATGGTCGGCTACTCGGTGCCGCACAGCCGCTTTCCCGCCGGCTACCACTGCGACCCCAAGCAGCCGCTGCCGTTCGCGGCGCTGGCGGCGCAGAAGAACTCGTTCTCGCTGCACCTGATGGGGCTCTACATGAACCCCGACGAGCTGAAGTGGTTCACGCAGGCGTGGAAGGCGTCGGGCAAGAAGCTCGACATGGGCAAGGCCTGCGTGCGCTTCAAGAAGCTCGACGACGTAGCGCTCGACGTGGTCGGCGAAGCGTTCCGCCGCGTCAGCGCCGACGCGTGGATCGCGACCTACGAGGCGACGCTGGCGGGCTCGGCGCAGCGCAAGGCGCCGGCGAAGAAGGTGGCGGCGGCGAAGGCCAAGGCGGCGAAGCCCGCGAAGGCGAAGGCCGCCCCGGCCAAGAAGGCGAGCGGCAAGCCGGCCAAGGCCGCGAAGAAGGCAAAGAAGGCGAAGAAGTAGCGCGGACCCCGCGCGCTCACACCGGCGACAGCCAGCCGTGCACGTCCTCGGCCTTGCCGCGGGCGATCGCGAAGAAGCGTTCCTGCAGCCGCTGCGTGATCGGTCCGCGCTTGCCGTCGCCGACCGCCAGGCCGTCGACCGAACGGATCGGCATCACCTCGGCGACGGTGCCGGTGAAGAACGCTTCGTCGGCGGTGTAGAGCAGTTCGCGCGGGATGCGCTGCTCGACGACCTGCAGGCCGAGGTCCTTCGCCAGCTGGATCACGCACGCGCGCGTGATGCCGCCGAGGATCGAGCTGCCGACGGTCGGCGTGCTGAGGACGCCCTTGTGCACGAGGAACACGTTCTGGCCGCTGCCTTCGCTGACGAAGCCGTCGACGTCGAGTGCGATGCCTTCCTGGAAACCGCGGTCCTTCGCTTCGCTGACGGTCAGCGCGCTGTTGACGTAGTTGCCGGCGCACTTCGCCATCGCCGGCAGGGTGTCCGGCGCCATGCGCCGCCAGCTCGACACGCCGACGGCGAGGCCGTTCGCCAGCAGCTGCTCCTCGTTCGGCCGCACCCACGGGAACGACGCGATCGCACACTCGACCGGGTTGTCGTCGGGCCACACGCCGAGCGCGCCGTAGCCGCGGTAGACGAGCGGGCGGATGTAGCACGCGTCCTGGCGGTTGGCGCGGATGGTGTCGCGGATCGCCTGGCTGATCTGCGGCTGCGTGTAGCCGAGCGGCAGGCGGATGATCTTGCACGACTGGAACAGGCGCTCGACGTGCTCCGCGAGGCAGAACACCTGCGGGCCCTTCGGCGTGCTGTAGGCGCGGATGCCTTCGAACACGCTGGACGCGTAGTGCAGCGCGTGCGTCAGCACGTGCACCTGCGCCTTGTCCCAGTCGACGAGCGAGCCGTTGAACCAGATCTTCTGCTGCGGGGTCAGCTTCATGGCGCACGCACGATAGCCGCGCCGGGCCGCGAACGGTGTGGCCGTTGCGACTGCGACTACGGCAGCTCGCGCCGGCGCAGGTTTCGGTCCTGGACACCAAGCGACGCTCTCGGGTCCTCCCATCGCTCGCTACAAGGAGTCGGGCCTCTCCCTCGAGCGAGGCGTTCCCATGAAGTTCCTCACCAGTGGCCTGGTCAACGGCGAGCTGTCGGACGCAGACGCGGCGCGCGCGCGCAGGCGGTACCTGCGTCATGTGCGCAAGATCGAGCCGCTCGTGCCGGCCGGCCTGCGGCGGCTCGCCCGGTTGCAACTCCATGACGCCCACATCGAGCGCGTCGTCTGGCACCGCAGGAAGCGGCGCCTGGAGCTCACACTGCTCGCGCCGTGCGCCGCGGAGCGCTGGCTTGCGATCACGATCGTCTACTCGGGAGCGTTGATGGGCGATCGTCGCCTGGAAGTGCTGCGCGCTGCCGCCCGCGACCGCGACACCGCCGTGCTGGAGAGCGAGATCGACATGGACGGCGACGTCTTCTCGCACCGCCTGCTGTGCTACCCGTGGTGGGAGATCGTCATCGACTGCCGCGACGGCCGCATCGAGGAAAGCGAACGAGAGGATGGCCGCGTCTCCCTGCACGGAGCCTTCGTGGAGCGCTGATCCGCACGGCGCTCGCGGATCCACAGGCCCGGGTCACGGCAGCTCGCGCAGGCGCAGGTTGCGGTATTCGACCTTCGCCCCCTCCGCCTCGAGCGCCAGGAAGCCGCTGGCCGGCTTGCAGTCGCGGCCGCCGTTCACTTCCTCGCCGTTGACCCACAGGCGGATCTCGCCGTTCATGGCGCGCACGTAGTAGTGGTTCCACTCACCCGCCGCGCGCGCCAGCCGCTTCGTCGGGAAGCTGCGCGAGCTCTTCGCGTTGCCGCACGTCCACTGCGCCCCGCCTTCGTCGTAGGCGATCTGCGGCGTGAACGCCTGCATCGTCGAACCACCGACCGGGAACACGTCGCCGTGGCTGGTGAACCAGTCGGAGCGCTTGCCCTTCTGTTGCAGCCACTGCGCCTCGTAGCCGAGGTCGAGCACCTGCACCTCGATGCCGCTGCGCGGCAGCGTGCCCTTCGGCAGGTCGGTGAACGCCGACTCCGGGCACCAGACGAACAGGCCCGAGTTGCCGCCGAACTCGTGGTGCTTCCACTCGAGCACCATCTCGAAGTTGGTGTAGCCCTTCACGCTCCTGGCGCCGCCGTTCGGCTTGCCGGTGCCGTGGATGACGCCGTCCTTCTCGGTCCAGGTGTCGGCGTCGCCGTTGACGACGACGAAGTCGGCGAGCGTCAGCGTTCGCCAGCCGGGGCCGTTGCCGTCGACGAACGCGCGCGGCAGCACTGCGGACTGTGTGCTCGCAGCGGCGGGCGACGAAGAGGACGAAGGCGAAGGCGACCATGCCGAGGCGGCAGCGCACGCGGCGACGACGAGGACGAGCGGGAGCGGCTTCATGGCGCGCGCGACAGTAGCGCGCGACCGCCGTTCACGCCTGGACCGGCCCCGAGTAGCGCGGAATGACCCCGCGCAGGAACGTGCGCTGCCAGACCTCGAGCCCGAGCAGCGTCCACAGGCGCAGCTCCTCGCTGCGGCGGCCGCGCATGTGGTCGTCCAGCAGCGCCGCGACCATCTTCCTCTCGAGGTACTTGCTGACGAAGCTGTCGCGACCGAGCAGCAGGTCGTGCACGTAGTCCTTCAGGCCGCCGCGGAACCACTCGTCGAGCGGCACGCGGAAGCCGACCTTCTTGCGATCGACGATGTTCGCCGGCAGGTAGCGGCGCGCGATCTCCTTGACGATCCACTTGCCGCTGTGGCCGCGCACCTTCATCGACGAGTCGACGCGGAATGCGAGCTCGACCAGTTCGTGGTCGAGGAACGGCGGCCGGTTCTCGATGCTCGCCGCCATCGACATGCGGTCGCCGCGCTCGAGCAGGTTGTCGGCGAGCCACGTGTGGCAGTCGACGTAGAGCATGCGCCGCAGGTGGTCGCCCTGGCAGCGCTCGTACTGGCCGAGCGTGCGCAAGGCGCCGAAGCCAGGCTTCAGCGCGCGCCGCTCGTACCAGGTGAACGGCGCGAACCACGTCTGCAGCCGTTCGGCGGTGTCGCGGCCGGTCAGCGCCCGCGCCGCCTGCCGCGCCCGGTTCTTCGACGCCGGCAGCAGGCGCTCGCCGAAGCGCATCAGCGGCACGCGCAGGAACGCCGGCAGCGCCGCGAACTTCGCCAGCTTCGGCTCGTAGGCGTACTTCGGGTAGCCGCCGAAGATCTCGTCGCTGCCTTCGCCCGACAGCAGCACCTTCACCGTCGAGCGCGCGTACTTGGCGATGCGGAAGATGGCGACGTCGGCGGGCTCGCTGATCGGCCCGTCGCGATGCCACGACAACTTGCTCCACAGCTGCTGGAAGTCCTGCGGCGTCACGTGCACTTCGTGGTGCGTGGTGCCGACCGCTTCGCTGACCTGCTTCGCGTACGGCAGCTCGTCGTAGCGCGGGTCGTTGAAGCCCGCCGCGAACGTCTGCACCTCGCCGCCCTGGCGCAGCTTCTTCATCAGCGCCACGGTCAGGCTGCTGTCGAGGCCGCCGCTGAGGTAGGCGCCGACCGGCACGTCGGCGACGAGGCGGCCGGCGACCGCGCGTTCGAGCCCTTCGGTGACCGCCGTGATCGCGGCATCGCCGGTCAGCGTCTCGCCGCGCAGTTCGGCCGGCAGCTGCCACCACGTCTCGTGCTTCAGCTTGCCGTCGGCCGAGATCCACAGCGCCGTGCCCGGCGTCAGCTTCTTCACGCCCGCGAACAGCGTGTTCGGCGGCGGCACCGAACGGTAGGTCAGGTAGTCCTCGAGCGCGTCTTCGTCGAGCCGCGGCTCCGGCAGGGCCGGCAGCAGCGCCTTCACTTCGCTGGCGAAGGCGACGAAGCCCGGCCCCTCGGCGTAGTAGAGCGGCAGGATGCCGAGCCGATCGCGCGCCAGCAGCAGCGTGCCCGCGCGTTCGTCGAAGTAGGCGAACGCGAACTGCCCGTTCAGGTGGTCGAGGCCCTTCAGCCCGAGCAGCCGCAGCGTCTCCAGCAGCACCTCGGTGTCGCCGTGCGTGCGCAGCGGCACGTTCGCCTGCTCGAGCGCACGCCGCCGTTCCTGGTAGTTGAAGATCTCGCCGTTGAACGTGATGTGGAACGGCCCGCTCGCCGACGTCATCGGCTGCGGCGAACCGGCGAGGTCGATGATCGACAACCGCGTGTGGCCGAAACCGACGTCGCGGAAGACGCGGAAGCCGTCGCCGTCCGGCCCGCGATGGTGCAGCTGTGCCGCCATCGTGCGCAGCAGCGCCTCGTCGATCGGCCGGCCGTCGAAACGGCGGATGCCTACGATGCCGCACATGGGCGAAGCTCCTTCGGCGTGGTGAGGGCGAGCCGCGCGCGGGCGGGGCTCCGACGACGGAACGGCGTCAGCATCGGGGCGCGTTGTATCGGCGACGGCCGGGAACTTCATCGAGGAGTTCCGCCGTTCGCGTGTGGCAGGCCGAGCATGCACCAGCGCTGGCGACGGACATCGAGCACGAGGATTCGGTGACGATCCGCTGTCCACGGGCACACTGCCCCTCGTGAGCGAGCCGTCTCCGATCCACCCCGACGCACTGCTGGCCCAGGCCGCCTGGTTGCACCGGCTTTCGCGCGCCATGCTGCGCAACGACGACCAAGCCCAGGATCTGGCCCAGGAGACGCTGGTCGTCGCCCTCGGCAAGAGCGGGGCGAACGTCGGCAACCTGCGCGGCTGGCTGCAGACGACCGCGAAGCGGCTCGCGATGCGACGAGCCCGAGCAGAAGCGAGACGCCGGCGACGCGAACAGCTGCTCGCGCCGCAAGAGGCCGACGAGCGCGAACGCGCGACCGCCGAACGGCTGCGACTCCACCACCGCCTGTGCGCAGCGGTACTCGAGCTGCCGGAGCCCTACCGGACTGCCGTGTCGCTGCGCTTCTTCGACGACCTTCCGCCGCGCACGATCGCGCAGCGCACCGGTGCCACTCCTGCGATGGTGCGCCAACGCGTGCACCGCGGTCTCGCCATGTTGCGGGAGCGCTTCGACGCCGAAGCCGGCGGGCGCCAGGGTTGGCAATCGGCGTTCGTGGCTGCGGGCCTCGGCGCGGGCACCTCGTTCGCAGCCACTCTGTTGTCGGTGATCTTGATGAAGAAGCTCCTCGCCGTGGCGGCGCTCCTGATGGCGGGTGCCATCACCTGGTGGTGGCATGGCAGTCCCCCAGTCGGTCCGCCGACGCCTCTGGCGCCGATCGAGACGACCGTGCAGGCGGCGTCCGTTCCGAGCGGCGAACCGAGAGACGATGGCCCGCATGCGCCGGCGGCAGCACGCACGCCCGCCGTCGCGACGTTCGTCGTGCGCGCATTCGATGCCGAGGATCGCCCGGTCGCAGACGCCGAGGTGCATCGCTGGCGGCGGGACGGCACCATCGAGGTCGCGCGCACCGATGCGAACGGACGCGGCGAGTTCGTGCCGAGCCCCGAGGCCGGCGGCCTGCTGGTGCGTGCCGCGGGGCACTACCCGGCACTGCAAGCACTGCCGTCCCTGCTGGGCGAAGTCGCGGTACGCCTCGGCAGCGGCCGGCGTGTGGCGGGCCGCCTGCTCGAGGACGGGGCACCGGCCGCTGCCGGCGTGCCACTTCGGCTCACGAGCATCGCGCGTCCGGTGACACCACCCGACGCCCCCGAAGCGATCCGAGAGCTGGTGTCGCCGGAAGCCAGCATGGCGACGACGACCGACGCCCTGGGTCGTTTCGCATTCGCTGGCTTGCCGGAGGACTGGGCCGGTGCCGTGGATCTGCCGCGCACACACTGGCTGCTTCCGACGAACGGTCACCTGGCACAGGACGACACCCGGCTGTGGTTGCCGGCACCCGACGAAGCCCTGACCATCGAAACCACGAAGCTGACCGTCGTTCGCGGTCGGGTCGAGTGGAGCGACGGTTCCGGTCCAGTGATGGGCGCGTTGGTCCTGCTCTCCGACATCGAGTTCGCCGACGGCACCAAGGCTCCGACACTCGGAGAGCGAACCGATGCGCACGGCCGGTTCGCGCTCGGCCTGACCCCGAGCCAGCCGATGCGTCGCCTTGCCTGGCGCGATCCACGGCAGCGCAGCGAGCCCACCAGGATCCAGGTCAGCGTGTCGAGCGGCACGACGACGAACGTCACGCTCGAAGCCGGGGGCGGTCCGCTCGACCTGCGCAACGAGTTCTCGATTCGCATGGATCGTCCCCAGGGGCACAGCTTCCGCGCGATCGACGAAGAAGGTCGACCGGTGGCAGGCGCGCGCGCCTTGCAAGGCGACGGCACGTTGAGCGAGCCCACCAAGGACGACGGGGTCGGTTCGAGCAGCAGCCCGTTCGGGCTGTTGGTCGCGGCACCAGGCAAGCAGGTGGCCATCGAACGGTTCGCGCGCATCGGGCAGGCACCAGGGCAGCGGCGCGACATCGTGCTCGTACCGGGCAACGAGATCCTGGTGCGCCTGCGGCACCAGGACGGGCGACCGGCGCCAGCACACGCCGTCTCGATCCGCGGCGACGCGCTGCAACTCGACCGCGACGGCACCAACCTGCGGCGCTGGCTCGGCGAGTCTCCGCGCGCGCTCCTGAAGCACGCGTTCCTCGTCGACCGAGATGGCGAAGCGCGCCTGCTGTCGCTGCCGCCGGGGGTGGCAGCCCGCCTGGCCGTTCAGGACCATTTCGGCCGCGAGGTCGCCGCGACGGACCTGACGACCCCCGCACTGGGCGAACGGCGCGTCGTCGAACTGGCGATCGCCGCCGAGAGCCGAGCCATCGGCGGCCGCGTCGTCGACGCCGACGGGGCGCCGATCGCGCTGGCGGAGGTGACCCTTGTGGCCGGAGGGGAGGGACCGAGCACACGTACCGATGGCCGCGGCGCGTTCCGGTTCGACCCGATGATCGTCGATGCGCCGCTCTCGCTGGCCGTCGAGCGTCGGGGCTACGCAGGGACCGAGCGCCCGGTGCCCCTCGGCGAAGAGGCCGAGCAGCTGGTGGTCCAATTGCCGCGAGCCAACCGCACGACGTTGCGCGTGGTGGACGAGGCCGGCTCTCCCGTGGACGACGCCCGTGTGACCGTCGCATCCGGGAGCCAACGAGGCTTCACCTGGTTCCGAGCCGCGCCGGGCGAGTTCACCTGGTTCGATCTGCCCGCCGGCGAAGTCACGTTCGTCTGCGTCATCGCCGGCACGCGCCACGAACTGCGCCACGACACGAGCAAGCCCGTCGCCGAGCTGCGAGTGCCGCGCACGGCGCTCGTGCACTGCGAACGTCCCGCGAGCGTGCCGCCGCGCGCTGGCGTGCGGCGGCGGATCGCGATCGCCGTGCGGCTCGACGCCCAGGCGGAGCCAATGGACCTGGAGTTCGACGACGAGACGGGTGGCACACCACAACGGCTGCTGCCCGGGCGCTATCGCTTCGAGCTGGCGGAAATGTGGTGGGACGCCGAGCAACAGCGGACCGAGCGCGCGAGGCTGGGCCCGAACACAACCGTCGAACTGCGCGCCGGAGACGTGCAACGCATCCGGTTCCCGTGACGTCGGCGGCCGCATGCGGCTACCGCGATGGTGACCGACGCCGCGCGCATCGATGTTCCCCGCATGCCGTCGCATCGGGGACCACTGCGGTCACGGCTCGTCGCCTCGACCACGCTGCTCGCGCAATCGAAGGAGTTCTGCGGCGACTTGCGCGATCTCGCGCCCCGCGTCGCGCGAAGGCTCGCGATGCCGACGGGGAGGAGGAAGCGATGCACGAGAATGCGCGAGGGTGGCGAACGGCGAGCTGGCTGGCGGAACTGGCCGCAGGCAACCCTGCGCACGGATCGACCACTCGGCGCGGATCCAACCGGCCTGGCGAGCTGGCGACGCCCGACAGCGGACGCCGCCTGTCCGAGCTCACCGGCGTACGTTCGCGCACTCTCGTAAAGCCTGGCTTCACCTTGTTGCGCGAGGGCCAGGACGCTCGTGCCCAGGATGCGTCGAACGGGGGGCCCATGCATGATGCATATGGAAAACCTATTTTTCCTGCACTACTCTTGCTCGATCACCATGCCCATGGAGCAGCCGTGACCGACCGAAGAGCCATGAGCCTGAGCCTTTCCGAAGCCGAGATGGACGTCCTCGAGCAGCTCGCCGCGCGCAAGGACCTGTCCAAGACCGCCGTGCTCCGCCAAGCGCTGCGGCTCTACCAGCTGGTCGACGAGCGACTGATGCGCGGCGAGAAGCTGTTCCTCGAAGACGAGACCGCACGCACGAAGTCGGAGTTGATGTTGCTGTGACGGTGGCGGCCACGATCCTGCTGCGCGGTGACGGCTCCGGCCCCGCCGAGGCGCACCTGCACACGGAGCTCCGCTCGCGGGATCTGGAGTTGATCGAAAGGTCCTGGGCCCCGGAACGGGCCGCGATCGTGGCACGGCTCCGGCGCGCCTCGGTCGACCCTGCACGCTGGCCGCAGAGCCTCCACTGGGACTGGTCGCGCAAGGCGCCCCAACTCAACCTGCTGGCAGTGTCAGCTTGCGCCATCGAGTGCGGCGACCAGTGGCAGGCTGCGATGATGACGAAGACCGCCCCCTATCTCGCGCGGAGTGAGACGGATCGGGGCAAGCCGCTGGTCTACGTGGACTTCCTCGAGGTCGCGCCATGGAACTGGCGCCTCGCAGAGATCGACCAACAGCCGCGGTTCAAGCTCGCCGGGAGCGTGCTGCTTCGCCACGCCGTCCAGCGCACTCCGGCGAGCGAACGGTAGCCTGCCCGCATGCCGTCGCATCGGGGACCACTGCTGTCACTGCTCGCCGCCTCGACCACGCTGCTCGCGCAGGAGCAGACGACCATCGGGCGCTTCCTGACCGCCGACGGCGCGCCGATCGCGAACGCCGTGGTGACGTTCGCGACGTCGCGGCAGGACGTGTTCGACGCGCTCGCACCCGCCAAGGTCGTGACGACGACCACCGACGAACGCGGCGCCTTCAAGATCAAGCTGCAGCAGGGGGACGTGCACTCGCTGTGGGCGACGGGGCCGGCGAGCGCGGAAGGCAGCTGGTGCTCGCCGGTGCAGGAAGGTGTCGTCGCCGGCAACGTGCTCGAGCTGCGCGCCAGCGAACGGGTCGCGCCGAAACCGCTGCGCGTGGCCGTGCCGAAGGAACTCGGCGGCGGGCCGTTCACGCTCGAAGTGTTCGCCGCGGCGCGCCACGCACCGTCGCTGCGCGTGCCGCTGCCGGCGGACGGCGTCGTCACGTTGCCGCCGCTGCCGCCGGGCCAGCTCACGTTGCGCCTGCTCGCAGGCAACGGACGTGTCGTCGTCGGGTGGTTCTGGGCGAACGGCGAGAAAACGCAACCGGCCGCGGTCCGGAGCCGTGTCGTCGAAGTCGTCGACGAGAACGGCGCAGCGGTGGCCAACGCGCGCGTGGCGGCCCTGGTCAACTGGTCCACGGACGGCAGCGCTTTCGACCAGCGGCGTCCCATCGACGCCCTGATCGAAGGCCCGCCGACCGATGCGACGGGCCGCAGCACCATCACCCTGGCCGAACACGCTGCCATGGGCTTCGTCGCCTGGACCAACGACCGCCACGCGCGGCTCGCGAACACGAGGCCCTACGTCGTCGATGGCGTGCCGCAGCAGCCGAAGCAAGGCGAAGGCCCCGACGAAGCGGCGCCGATCCGCTTGATCGCCCGCCCCGGCCCGGTGTTGCGTGGCACACTGCGCCGCGGCACCACCCCACTCGCCGGCCTGCGCGTCGCCGCGGTCGTCGACGGCGAGTGCCGTCGCGAAGAAAGACGCTCCTACGCGTCCAACCGCTTCCATGCGCTGCACAGCGGCGTCACCGATGCCGAGGGCCGCTTCGCCCTGCACGACGTCGCGCGGCCCATGCGCGCCCTGCGGCTCGCGTGGGATCTCGGCGATGGCGCCCCGTGCTACGCGCTGCCACGCAAAGACGTCCCTGAGGCTCCTCTCGACCTCGACGTCGCCACCTGGCCGCTGGTGACGATGGCATTGCGCAGCCATGGCGCGGCACCGCCGAGCACCAGCCACTTCCTGCTGTGGCCCGCGGCGGTCGAACGCGAGACCACCCCGCTGGTGCTGGTCGGCGAACGCAGCGGGCAGGTGCGCGGCCGCTTCGAACCCGGCGAGTGGTTCGTCTTCGCCACCGATGGCGAGCGCTGCGCCGTGCAGCTGGTCGTCGTGCCGGCAGGCGAGACCGCCACGGTGGACCTCGCGTCGCAGCCGCTGGCGCGCATGCGTGGACGAGCGATCACGGCCGCGGGCAAGCCGGCGGCGGGTGTGCAGTTCCACACCCACGGCTGGCAATCGAGCGGCCCGGTGTCGTTCGGCTTCGACGGCTGGGACAAGCCCGACGATCCGAACGTGCAGCGCCTCACCCGACTGCTGATGGAGCGCGTCTCGACCATCCACTTCGGCCTCGTCAACGGCCAGCGCACCGACGCCGACGGCGTGTTCTCGGTACCGCTGCTGCCGATGCGCAACTGCGCGATGCAGGGCTATCTGGACGGCTACTCTGGGCTCGCCGTCGACTTCCGCCCCGCCGAGGACCTCGAGCTCGTGCTGAAGCGCTGACCGCGATCTCGCCCGTCACCCACCCGCCGGCTTCGGCGGCGCGAACACGTTCGTCGTCTCCAGCGGCAGCTGCAGCGCGTCGGCGACGCTGGTCATGTAGTTGCCCCACGCGATCAGCCAGATCCAGTCGATCGCGCGCACCGGCCCGAACGCGTCGACCAGCGCCGTGCGTTCGGCATCGGTCATCGCCCACGGCTCGCGCGTCAGACGGCACGCGACCGCGAACAGCGTGCGCTGCTCCGGCGGAAAGCTCTGCCAGTCGCCAGCGGCCAGCCGCTGCACGAGTTCGTCGATCCCACCTGGTTCCATCCCCGCGACCGCGAGGAGCATCTCGGCGTGACCCATTCAATAGAAACAGTCGTTGCTGCGGGTCACGACCCAGAACACCGAGTTCTCGACGATCGGGTCGACCTTCGCTTCGCGATAGAACGTGTGCAGCGCCGTGATCCAGCCGCGCGTCAGCTCCGGCTGGTAGCCGTAGCCGAAGCGGCTCCAGACGATGCGCGCCGCCTGGCCGCGTTCGCGTTCGCTCGCCTGCGCCAGCTGCTCGTCGGCGGGCAGCGGCAGGCGCGGGGTCGCGCGCTGCTGGCGTTCCATGCGGCTGCGCATGTCGGCGGCGGCGCCGGCGGTCCAGTTGGCGGGTGCCAACGAAGTCGTCGTCGGGTTCGCGGTCGGCGGACGTTCGGGAGGCGGCACGTCGGGCGGCGCCGCGTCGGCGGCCATCGGCAGGCGCGTTGCCGCGGGGCCATCGGCGAGGCCGAGGCCGTGCAGCAGGCGCGACTGGAAGTTGGCGTAGGCGACCGAGTGCACCAGCGCGACCACGCCAGCTGGGCCGAAGCGCTGCTCGGCGCGCGTGTGCACGTCGTCCGGGATCGCCTGCGGTGCCGCCGCCATCGCCGCCGCGAACGCGCCGGCGATCGCTTCGGCGTCGGCGTTGCGTTCGCTCGCCGGCACCGCAGCGAGGTCCTGCTCGGCGGTGCGCACCAGCGTGGCGCAGCCGAGATGGCGCGCGACGCGTTCGCGCACCACCGCCGACACCGCCGCACCGAGTGGATGCGCGGCCCGATGGCGATCGTCTAGGGCCAGCAACCGGAACGTCGTCGCCGGCAGCGGGGCGGCCAGCGCTTCTGCCCACGCCGGCAGCACGGACGCGGCCGGCAGACCGAGGCGCGTGGCGGCGTTGTCGGGCTGGCGGTCGTGCCCCGACGGCGCTGCACAGGCTGTGGCGAACAGCAGCGGCAGCACGAACTGTCGGCGAAGGCCGGGCATCGGAGCCAACCTAGTCGCACCTCCGTCGAACGTCACCTGGAGATCGCGCCGCCGCCGCGGTGGAATGCGCGCGATGCGCCTGCCCTCGCCCACGCTGTCCCTGCTCCTCGCCCTCGGCGGCCTCGCTGGCTGCACCAGCACCGGGCAGGGCCCCACCGTCGACAAGCCGCCGGAGTACGCACGCACCGGCCAGGAACTGCTGCCCTACGCGCAGCAGAACTTCGCCTACCGCTGGCTCGACGTGATGCAGGAAGCCGCGGCGCGCGACGTCGACCAGTTCGGCGCGCGGCCGACGGTGCTGTCGCGGCAGATGATGCTGTGGGCGGTGGCGATGTTCGACGCGTGGGCCTGCTACGACGACAAGGCGGTCGGCACGCGCGCCGGCGGCACGCTGCGGCGCCCGGCGAACGAGCGCACCCTGGCGAACAAGAACACGGCGATCAGCTACGCCAGCTACCGCGCGCTGTGCGGCGCGTTCCCGGCGCAAGTTGCGTTCCTGCGCGGCGAGATGCTGCGGCTCGGCTTCGACCCGGAGAACACGTCGACCGACATCACGACGCCGGTCGGCCTCGGCAACGTCGCGGCGACCGCGGTGCTGCTCCACCGCGACAAGGACGGCAGCAACCACGACGGCAAGGAACCGGGCGGCGACGGCACGCCCTACGGCGACTACACCGGCTACCAGCCGGTCAATCCGAAGGACGAGATCCGCGATCCCGATCGCTGGCAGCCGATCGAGTTCACGCGGCCGGACGGCAGCAAGTTCACGCCGGGCTTCCTGACGCCACACTGGTTCAAGATGAAGCCGTTCGCGCTCGAGTCGGCGGCGCAGTTCCGCGCCGAACCGCCGCCGACGACGAAGAGCAACGACGCGTTGCTGCGCGAGCAGACCGACATCGTGCTGCGCATGAACCAGACGCTGACGCCCGAGGAGAAGGCGGTCGTCGAGTTCATGCGCGACGGCCCACGCTCGACCGGACAGAGCGGCCACTGGCTGCGCTTCGCCCAGGACGTGTCGCGGCGCGACGGCAACGACCTCGACCGCGACGTGAAGCTCTACTTCGCCGTCGCCATCGCGGCGTTCGACGCGTTCCTGTCGTGCTGGGAGACGAAGCGCTTCTACGACACCTCGCGGCCGTGGACGCTGGTGCGCCACTACTACAAGGGCCAGATGGTGAAGGGCTGGGCCGGGCCGAAGGGCGGCGTCGTCGACCTGCCGGCCGAGCAGTGGCATCCCTACTCGCCGTACGTGTTCATCACGCCGCCGTTCCCCGGCTACACCAGCGGCCACGCGACGGTCAGCGGCGCCTGCGCGAAGGTGCTCGAACTGTTCACCGGCAGCGACGTCTACGGCGCCAAGGAGGTGCGGCGCTGCTGCATCCTGACCGAAGAAGTGCCGGGCGACACCGCGACGCTCGACCTGCCGACGTTCTCGGCGACGGCGGAGATGGCGGCCCGTTCGCGCGCGATGGGCGGCTACCACATCCCGATCGACAACGACGTCGGCCTGCGCATCGGCCGCGAGCTCGCGACCTGGAGCTGGCCGAAGTACCAGCAGTACTTCGACGGCACCGCGACCGTGCGCCCGTGAGCGTGGCCGCGACGACGAACGGTCCGTGCCCGGTGTGCACCGGGACCACGTTCGCGCCCGCCTACGCGGCGGTCGGCCACACGTTCGAACGCTGCCGCGACTGCGGGCTCGTGCGCATGGCGGATGCGCCGGCGGCGAGCGGCCTCGCCGACTTCTACGCCGCCGACCGCGCCTCGGCGACCACGGCCGAACAGGACCACGCCGCCAACCTCGCGCGCTTCGCGACGATCCTCGCCGCCATCGAGCGCTTCCGCCGGCCCGGCCGCTTCCTCGACGTCGGCTGTTCGATCGGCACCTCGCTGCTGGTCGCGCAGCAGCGCGGCTGGCAGGCGATGGGCCTCGAACCAGCGGCCGCCGCGGTCGCGCACGCACGCCAGCAGTTCGGTGTCGACGTGCGGCAAGGCACGCTGGCGACCGCGGGCCTGGCGAAGGGCAGCGTCGACGCCGTTCTGATGCACCACACGCTCGAACACGTGCCCGCACCCGATCGCGTGCTCGCGGAGGTGTTCGACGTGCTGGCGCCGGGCGGCGTGATGTACCAGTCGCTGCCGAACCACGGATCGTGGAAGAGCCGCCTGCTGCGCGAACACTTCGGCTACGGCATCACCGACGAGCACCTGTGGCACTTCTCGACGCGCACGCTGCGCCGGCTGGTCGAACGCACCGGCTTCCGTGTGCAGCGCGTCGCGACGTGGAGCTACCGGCAGGATCCGCGGCTGTTGTGGGATCTGTGCGGGCGCTTCGGCAAACGCGCGTGGCTCGAACGCAAGGCCGGCGTGGGGGCAGGCCAGTCGATGGACGTGCCGACCTACATCGCGTTCCTCGGCCGCGCGAAGTGGGCGCACTTCGTCTGCAACCGGCTCTGGCCGCAGCGCCTGTGCCGTTGGCTCGGCGGCGGCGAAGACCTGCACCTGATCGCGCAGAAGCCGGCGTGATCGACGGCGCGGACCTCAGCTGCCGCGCCGCGCCCGCTGGATACCGAGCGCCTTGAGCCGCGACGCCAACGTCGTCGGCTTCATGCCGAGCAGCTGCGCCGCGCCATCGGGGCCGAACACCTTGCCGTTGCAGGCGGCGAGCGCCGCTTCGAGGTTGTGGCGCTCGTCGTTGCGCAGCTGCTCGCGCGTCTTCACCGCACCCGCGGCCGGCGCTGGCGGCTCGACCCGCTGCCGCTTGCGCTCGACGGCCAGCGACGCGGCGGCGCCGAGGCCGTCGAAGCGCAGCTGGCCACCGACGGCGACGATGCGCGCGCGCTCCATGACGTTCTGCAGCTCGCGCACGTTGCCCGGCCAGTCGTGCGCCTCGAGCTGCTTCAACGCGTGGCGATCGAGACGCAGTTTCTTGTCGGCGGGGCGCGACGAAGTCCGCAGGAAGTGCTCCGCCAACGGCGCGATGTCGGCGGTTCGTTCGCGCAGCGGCGGCAGCTCGATCGGGAACACACCGAGGCGGTAGTAGAGATCCTGCCGGAAGCGCCCGGCGTCGACCTCCGCCTGCAGGTCGCGGTTGGTGGCGGCGACGATGCGCACGTCGACGCGGCGGGTCCTGGTGTCGCCGACGCGTTCGAACTCGCGCTCCTGCAGCACGCGCAGCAGCTTCGACTGCATCGCCAGCGGGATCTCGCCGACCTCGTCGAGGAACAACGTGCCGCCGTCGGCGAGTTCGAAGCGACCGACGCGGTCCTTCTGCGCACCGGTGAACGCGCCGCGCACGTGGCCGAAGAACTCGCTCTCGAACAGCGCCTCCGGCACGGCACCGCAGTTGACGCGGATCATCGGGCCGGTGCGGCGCGGGCTCTGTTCGTGGATCGCACGCGCGACGACCTCCTTGCCGGTTCCGCTCTCGCCGGTGATCAGCACCGTGGCGTCGGTCGGCGCCACGATGCGCACCTGCTGCACCACGCGTCGCATCGCGTCGCTCTCGGCGACCATCGCCGACGCGCCGTGGCGGCGCTCGACCTCTTCGTGCAGGTAGTCGTTCTCGGCGGCTAGCCGCGCGCGCAGGCGATCGATCTCCTCGAACGCGCGCGCGTTGGCGATGCTGACCGCGGCGTGGTCGGCGACCACGCGCAACCACGTCAGCTGCTCGTCGCCGAGTTCCTGGCGGTCGAACACCGCGAGCACACCGAGCACTTCGCCGCGGAAGACGAGCGGCTGCGCCGCGAACGAGCGCACACCTTCGTCGCGGAACCACTGCTGGTCGACGATCCACGGCTCGTCGCCGTGCAGCGAACGCAGCAGCAGCGGCTCGCCGGACGCCGCGACGCGGCCGATCTTGCGATGCCCGTTCGGGAAGCGGCGGAAGCCACCGTGCAGGTTGTCCGGGTCCACGCCCGGCGTGCGCACGTTGCCAGCACTCGCGGCCAGATGCAGGCAGCGCGTGCGATCGGCGCAGTCGTCGGCGAAGCGGCAGCTCGCGCACAGGTCGCCGGGGCCGAACAGCCACAAGCGCGTCAGCACCACGTGCTGGCATTCCGCGATGCCGGTGACGAGCGTGCGCAGCACCTGGGGCAGCGAGAGGTTCTGCGCGACCGCGACCATGACGCGGGGAAGGGCCGGGACGTTCACCGGGGCAGGCTACGAGATTCCGTTCTCGCGACTACGAGACTTCGTCAATCACGACTTCTCGTGGTCATGCACGACTCGCCTCATCGCTCCCAAAATTCGTCGGCATGCAGACTTGTGCGAATCTGACGAGAACCTCGGGCGACGGCACGGCGGTTGGACTCAGGACCGCACCGCACAACCGCGGACCAACCAAAACCTGAGGAACCAACCATGACCCGTCTCCCCGCCCTCGATCCCGCAGTCGCCACCGGCAAGTCGAAGACCCTGCTCGACGCCGTGCAGAAGAAGCTCGGCCGCACGCCGAACCTGATGCGCACCCTCGCCAGCGCCCCCGCGGCACTCGAGGCCTACCTGAACTTCAGCGGCGCGCTCGCCACCGGCGGGCTCGACGCGAAGGCGCGCGAGCAGATCGCGCTGACCGTCGCCGAAGCGAACCTGTGCGACTACTGCCTGGCCGCGCACAGCGCGATCGGCGGCATGGTCGGCCTCACCGCCGACGACATCGCCAAGGCGCGCACCGCGACCGGCAGCCAGCCGAAGACCACCGCACTGCTGAAGCTCGCGCGCAGCATCGTCGTCAACCGCGGCAACGTCACCGACCAGGAGCTCGCGGCAGCGCGCGCGCACGGCGTCAACGACGGCGAGATCGTCGAGGTCGTCGCCAACGTCGCGCTGAACATCCTGACGAACTACGTCAACCACGTCGCGCGCACGGTCGTGGACTTCCCCGCCGTCGCCCCGGCGAGCACGGCGAGCTGTGAAGGCGGCAGCTGTCACACGCGCTGATTCCGACCACGACCACGACCACCAACCAGAGAGACCACTGCCATGAAGATCGCCATCGCCATCACGTCCGATCCACAAGCCGGCGACGACGCGCTCGGCCGCGCGTTCCAAGGACTCGCTCTCGCCGCCGAAGCGCGACAGCACGGCGACGACGTCGAGATCGTGTTCGTCGGCCCCGGCACGCGTTGGCCAGCCCTGGCCAGCAAGCTCGGCCATCCGCTGCACGGCCTGTTCGACGCCGTGCGCCCGGCGGTGAAGGGCGCCTCGTGCGCCTGCGCCGACGTGTTCGGCGCCGCCACCGGCGTCGAAGCCTGCGGCGTGCCGAAGTTGAAGGACTTCGCCCTCGCGGGCACGTCTGGCCTGGCCAGCCTGCGTAGCTACCTGGCCCAGGGCTGGCAGACGCTCGTGTTCTGAACCAGCGCTTCCGTCCGCACCGCGCGACGCGGCCGGTCCGCGTCGCGCCCTTCCTCACACCCCGAGCCACCGATTCCCATGGCCCGCGAGTTCCTCCGCACCCTGCTCACGCCCAAGGTCCGCGAGGCCGAACGGCACTACTACGGCCGCAGCTATCCGGCGCTCGGCGACACGAGCGAGCCGGAAGCGATGACCGCCGACGAGATGCAGTTCGCCGCGGAACGCGACTCGTTCTACCTGGCGTCGATCGCGGAGTCGGGCTGGCCCTACGTGCAACACCGCGGCGGACCGCGCGGCTTCCTGCGCGCGCTGTCGCCGCAGCAACTCGCGTTCGCCGACTACGGTGGCAACCGCCAGCTGATCTCGGTGGTCGCCGTATCATTAAAAAAGCGCGTGTGCCTGTTCCTGATGGACTACGCGCAGCGAACGCGGCTGAAGATCCTTGGCCACGCCGAAGTGCTCGACGCGCGCCAGCACCCGGACCTCGTCGCGGCGACCGCCCCGGACGGCGGCCACGCCGCGCCGCCCGAGCGGGTGTTCCGCATCGACGTGCACTCGCACGACTGGAACTGCCCGAAGTTCATCACGCCGCGCTTCACCGCGGCAGAGTTCGAAGCGGCGGTGGCGCCGCTGCGCGAACGCATCCGCGAGCTGGAAGCCAGGCTGCCCGCTCCGTGACCCAGCGCGGGCGATCGCGCCAGCGACCTCAGCCCGCCTTCGGCGACGGCGGCGGCGTCGACGCGATCCACTCGCGCACCTTGCCGTCGAGGAAGAACGGCACGATGGGCAGCAGCGACGCCAGCAGCACGACCAGCACCCGCGTGAGCGGCCAGCCGCGGTTCACGCGCGCTTCGATCGCCAGCCACGACAGCAGCAGGAACAGCACGCCGTGCACCATGCCGGGAATGCGGATGGCGCCGGCTTCGCCGTAGCCGTACTTCAGCACCATCGCCCCGCCGAGCACGAGGTAGCTCACCGCTTCGGCCAACGCCGCCCACCGCAGGGCTCGCAACGAATCCATGGGCGCATGGTGGGCCAAGCGCATGCGGACGGCAACCGCGCGCCGGCGGGCGAGCTGGCATCGAAGCAGACGCCGCAGCGGGGCCGACGGCGTCGACTCGCGATCGATGGGCCCCGCGTTGCGGCGGCGCGAAGAGACGTGAGCACGGTCGCCCCGCGGGCGAGCTGGCTCAGAGCCGATCGCGCAGACGATGCAAGCGCGCGCCTTGGCGCTCGGCGACCACTTCCCCGTGGGCCGCGAGCCAGCCTTCGACCTCGGGGGAGTTCTTGCCCGGCGCCATGTCGAGCAGCACGCGGCCGCCGCGACCGTGCAGATCGGTCAGCTTGGCGACGCTCAGCTCGTCCTGGTGCAGCGCCCAGCCGCGCAGCCGCGACTGGTAGAAGAACCGCGGGTCCTCGAAGTTCGTGCGCCGTTGCCAAGTGGCGTCGAACGGCGCCTTGTCGCCGCGCACGATCGCCAGCGGCGCCGGGCCGCTGCCCTGCGGCCGCACCGACGCCGCCAGTTCGACCAGCGGCGTGCTCGACGTGTCGTGCCGCCAGCTGCGTTCGGCGAGCAGGCGCCAACCGCCGTGCGCAGCGACCGCCACCAACAGCGCGGCCCACAACCAGCGCGGCGCGCCGGCCGTCGGCCACGCGCGACCGAGGCACCAGGCACCGGCGAACGCGGCGAACGCGTGGTAGTGCGGGCCGATGCCGTGGTGGTAGCTGTAGCGCAGCGACAGCAGCAGCCCGAGCGCCACCGCGGCGAGCAGCACGAGGTCGGCGCGATCGAGACGTTTGCGCACGCCGAGGAACAGCAAGGCCGCGCCGGCCAGCAGCGAGAAGCCGTGCTGCAGCGTCGTCCACGCCAGGTTCGCGTAGACCTTCGGCGACAGCAGCTGCTGCGCCGCCGGAAACTTGGTGTCGCCGGCGGTGACGCCGAACGACAACCCGGTCGCTTCGTAGAGGTTCTTGCCGTGCACGAGCCACGCACCGACGGTGCCGACGATGACGGCGAACGCGAGCCACAGCCGCCAGTCGCGCAGGCGCGCCGGCGCCAGCAGCGCGGCCCAGCCGAACATCACCGCACCGAGCTGCAGTGCCGGCGGCTTCTGCAGGCCAGCCGCGGCGAGCGCCAGCGCCGACAGCGCGAGGGCAAGGCCGCTGCCGCTGGCGAGGTAGCGCACGAACGGTGCCAGCGACAGCACGCCGAGCGCGAAGCTGAGCGCGTCGGGCATGACGCGCGTCGCCATCAGCGCCGCACTGCCGGTCGCCAGGAACGCCAGCGCACCGACGAGGCCGGCGGCCGGACCGCTGCGCAGCTCGAGCAGGCGCTGCAGCGCGATCGCACCCGCCATCACCGCCAGCAGCGCGATCAGGCGGCCGGGCCATTCGGCGTCGAGGTCGCCGAGCCCGGCCAGCGACGTCGCGATCATCAGCTGGTAGAGCGGGAACTCGCACTCGACGTAGCCCGCGGTGTCACCGCGCCAGTCGACGCGCGGATGCAGGGGATCGAAGCCGTCGAGCAGGAAGTTGCGCGCGATCGACTGCGTGTCGCACTCGCGCCACGAGTAGCCGATGCCGTGCGGCACCAGGAACCACGTCGCCAGCGCAAACACGACGACGGCGACGAACGTCCACCGCCGGCACGTGCGCACGGTGTCCGGGTCCCAAGGGCGCGGCGAGAGCCACGCTGGCATGGGCGCATTCGTAGCGGGGGCGGCGGCAGGCGACACAGGCGGTGCGGCGAGGAACGAGAGGGGCGCAGCCTAGCGGCCGGCCGCGTTGGACGAAGACGCGTTCCGCAAGGTTCCTGTCGCGGCGCGACTCTTCACGGAAGCGCGCCGCCAGGCACCCCGATCGCCGCGCTCCGCGCGCGCTTCGTCCTCGTCGCGAACGCGCTGGCGCCGATGCCAACGCGCTCATCCCCTCTTCACGACTCCTGCTTCGCCTGCTCTTCGGCGATGCGCGCCACCGCCGAACGGTCGACCTTGAAGGTCTCGACCATCTGCAGCAGTCGCGCCATGCGTCCCGAACTCTGCTCCGCCGTCACCGCCAGTTCTTCGGCGCTGGCCGCGTTGTCCTGCGTCGTCTGGCTGAGGCCGGTGACACCCTTGGCGACCTGGTCGACGCTCTCGCGTTGGCCCGATGCCGTCGCCGCGACCTCGTTGAGCGACGTCGCCACCTGCGTCGTCTGCGCGTCGATCTGGCCGAGGACCTTGGTGACCTCGCCGGCGATGCGCGCGCCGTTCTCGGCGCGGCGGCAGGCTTCCTCGATCAGCTGCCGCGTCTCGGTCGCGGCGGTCGCGCTGCGCTGCGCCAGGTTGCGCACTTCCTCGGCGACGACCGCGAAGCCCTTGCCTGCTTCGCCGGCGCGCGCCGCTTCGACCGCCGCGTTCAGCGCCAGCAGGTTGGTCTGGAACGACACGTCCTGGATCACCGAGACGATGCGCGTCACGGTGTTGCTCGACTCCTGGATCGCCGCCATCGCCTGGTCGAGACGTGCGACCTCGGCGTTGCCGCGCCCGGCCGATTCCTTGGCCTGGTTCGCCGCCGAAGCCGCCGCCTCGCTGGCCTTCGCTGCGCGCTCCGCCTGGCTGGTGATCTCCTCGAGCGCGGCGTTGATCTCCTGGATCGTCGCCGCGTTCTGCGAAGCGCCGTGGGCCAGGCGCTGCGACTCCTTCGAGATCATGCGCGAGGCGCTGTCGACGTCGCCCGACATCACGACGACGTGCGCGATGGTGTCGTGGATGCGCGCCGCGAAGCGATCGAACATGCCCGCCGCCTGGCCGACCTCGTCAGTGCGCGCGAGCCCGATGCGGCGCGTCAGGTCGCCATCGCCTTCGGCGATGTCGCGCATCGAACCGGCCAGCTGCCGCAGCGGATCGCGTAGCGAACGCCGCAGCATCAGCCAGAACGCGCCGAGACCGATCGCCAGCACGGGCAGGCCGAGCAGCAGCCCCTGCCCGAGGAACGACGCGATGTGCTCGTCGCAGTGGGCCAGCGGCAGCACGAGCTCGTAGGCACCGTGCACGTCCCCGTCCTTCCAGCCTTCCATGCGGAAGCCGGCGATGTCGCGGCCGTCGCCGGTCGGGCTGGTGCTCGGCTCGCCGTGGCACGCGAGGCAACTGCGGTCGAGTCGGATCGCGCGCAGGTAGTGCAGGTTGTTGTTCGCCGTGTCGACGCGGGACAACGAATCGCTGCCGCCGGCCTGCACCTGCGCCGTCAGCTCGGTGAGCAAGGACGCGCGGAAGACGCCGTTGCCGGTGTCGTTGCGCGGGTCGTTGTCCTTGTTGCGCGCGTCGAAGGCCGTGATGCGGAAGTCGATGCCCTCGCGCTTCGCCGCCTCCTTCGCCGACGCCCAGCCGGCGACCACGGGAATCGCCTCGTAGAGCTTCGCCTTGGCGTAGCCTTCGCCACTGGCGACCTTCTGACGCAGCTCGGCGACCAGCTCCTCGGTCTTGAAGACGCCGCTCTTGTGCAGGGCCGAGACATGGTTCTTCGCCGCGTCGGCAACCGCGGTGAACGCCGCCGCCTTCTCGACCATCAACTGCTCGGCACCGGCGCGATAGCTCCGCGTACTGTTCCACAGCAGCACCGCGCTGACCGTGACCAGTACCAGGATGGCTGCGAGCAGCACCCGCGAACTCAGGCTGTTCCTCATGGTGAGCGTGGGATCGACCGCCGGGAACCGGTGGCTCGATGGGAATAGCCCTCAGCAAGGCCCCCTACGTCCCTTGTCGGACACGAGATGGCATCATCGGCACCCTCCGCAGGGTCGTTCCCCCGGGCAGCCTGACCATTTCTTGAATCCGCGGCGCCGCGCCATGGAACTGAGCAGCCGATGACTGCCGCGCCCATTCCGTCGACAGCGCCGCCCGCGATCACCGCCGCGACACCGCCGCCGGCAATCGACCTGGTCCAGCGGCACCTGCGCACGGTGTGGCGCTACCTGCGCACCCTCGGCGCCTCCGCAGACGTCGCCGACGACCTCGCGCAGGAGGCGTTCGTGGTGGCGCTGCGGCGCGGCGCCTGCGAACTGCCGGCCGCGGCGACCGGCGCGTTCCTGCGGCGCACGGCGCGCTTCCTGTTCCTGCATCACCTGCGCGACCGCCACCGCGACGCCGCGCACTTCGGCGGGTTCGCCGACGCCGTCGACGAGCTGTTCGCGCGCGAGGATGCGGCCGGCGGCAGCGACGAGCACCTCGAACGGCTGCGCCATTGCGTCGCCAGCCTCCCGCCGCGGTCGCGCCTCGCCCTCGAGCGCTGCTACGGCCTCGGCGCCGACAGCGACGCGTCGCGCGCCGCCACCGCCACCGAACTCGGCCTGCAACCCAATGGCCTGAAGACCCTGCTGCAGCGCATCCGGCAGGCGCTGCGCGATTGCCTCGAACGGAGCACCCGATGAACGACGACCACACCCCCGACCTGTCGCTGTCGGCCCACGCGGCCGCGGCTCGCCTCGACGTGGCCCTGCACGAGCTCGCCGGCGTCGGACCGGCCCCCGATCTGACGACCCGCGTGCTCGATGCGATCGCCAGCGAACGCCCGGGTCGCCGCGCGCTGCTGCCGACGCAGTGGCTGCTGGCGGCGACGGCGCTGTTCGGCGTCGGCATCGTCGGCGCCGTCGCGTGGCTGCAGCGCGATGCGGCGTCGTCGCAGGCGACCGCGCCGGCGCCGCAGGATCCGCAGCCGACGCCCACGCCGGCTCCCGCACCGAAGGAGGAGCCGAAGCCGGATCCCAATCAGGATCCGAAGCAGGATGCGAAGCCCGCACCGGTGCCGCCAAAGCGCGGGCTGACCTGGATCGCCGACTACGCCGACAACCGCGTGATCGCGGTCGACGCCGACGGCAAGGTGGTCGAACACTACGACGAGGTCTATGGCGCCTGGGACGTCGAGCCGATCGGCGACGACCGGCTGCTGGTCAGCGAGTTCGCGGTCAGCCGCGTGCGCGAGATCGACCGCAAGACCAAGAAGACGGTGTGGGAGTTCGAGAACCTGAAGAACCCCTACGACGCCGATCGCCTGCCGAACGGCAACACGCTGATCGCCGACACGTTCGGCAGCCGCGTGCTCGAGATCGACCGCGACGGCAAGATCGTCTGGTCGTTCGCCAAGGACATCCGGCCGTTCGACGCGGATCGGCTCGCCAACGGCAACACGCTGATCGCCGACGTGCGGAAGGACCGCGTGATCGAGGTGAACGCCGCGGGTGAGATCGTCTGGGAGGTCAAGGGACAGCCCAACGTGCACGACGCCGATCGTCTGCCGAACGGCAACACGCTGGTCACGCTGCGCAACAAGGGCCAGGTGGTCGAACTCGATCCCCTGGGCAAGGTGGTCTGGAAGCTCGAAGACCTCAGCTCGCCGAGTGACGCCGATCGCCTGCCGAACGGCAACACGCTGGTCGCCGAGAACACGCGCGTGCGCGAGTTCGACGGCAAGCAGAAGGTGGTCTGGAGGAAGGACGTCACCTGGGCGGTCGAGGCCTTCCGCAGCGAGCGCTGAGCGGCTGCGGTCAGCGCACCGTCACTTCGGTTTCGCTCCGAGCCGCTTCAGCGCGGCGTTCGCGAGCCTGTTGACGTCGCCGTACTGCTCGAGCCCGCTGGCGCGCTGGTAGCAGATGCGTGCCCGCTCCAGCGCCGCCGCTCCTTGCCGTTCGCAGCAGGCCCCGAGCACCAGCCACAGCCGGGCCTCGCGTCCATGCTCGGTCAAGGCGGCGAGCAGGTCGCGCTCGAGCGCCTCGTCGGTCGCCCCGGCCACGCACAGCTGATCGCGCGCGCACAACCACATCACCCGGTGCTCCACGTCAGCCTGCTTCGCCGCCACCGCCTCGCCGGCGAGTTCGGCGAGCTCGCGCCACGCCTTGCCGTCGGCGAGGGCCCGATAGGCGTGCTCGCGCAGCGCCTGGTTCTGCGGCCAGCGACGCACCAGCGCCGACCACGCGCCGAACTGTCCCGCCGTCGCCGTACGGAACTCGGCAGGCACGGCTGCCTCCGCCGCGGCATGGAGCGCCGCCGCATCCACCCCACACAGCAGGCGCTGCCCGTCCGATCGCTTCGTCACCCAGGCGGCCAGATGCAGGCCTGGGTCGGAGTCGTCGAGTGCCGTGACGATCAACGACGGCAGGTGCCTGGCGACTGCGAACGGAGTGCCGTCGCGCTCTCGCCCCGCGACCACCCAGTCGAGCCACGAGGCCCGCGTGCTCGCCACCCATTCGCCGCCTTGGTCGAGAACACACTGCGTCAGCAGCAGTGCCAAGGTGATGCGAGCCGACGGCGTCATGGCGTCGAGGCCGCGCGCGTCGGCCAACAACACGTCCATCGACTCGACGGTGGTGGGCAACGCCGCGCCGAGCTGCTGGCGCGCCAGTTCCTGCAGCTTCGCCAGTGCGGCCTCGACCTCCGCCTTGTCGCGTGGTGCCGCCGGCAGGCTGTTCAACAGGGCCTCGCCGAGCGCAGACAGACCCGCTGGGTCCGCATACTGGAACTGCGCCGCCGCACGTTCTGCCGCCGCCACCGGCAAGGACATCAGCACGCTGTCGCCGACGTCCTGGACAGCGATCCAAAGCACGTCTCCCTGCAGCTGCACGGAGCGAGCCTCCGAACCGGGAACGAGCAGCCGCGGCTCGCTGCCCGGCTGCAGGTGCCAGATCCCTTCCGCACGCCCCTTGGGCGCCGCATCCAACAACCATCCCGTCGATGCCGGCGCGATCCCCGACAGGGTACGGACCGGGATCGCCGTTCCGCCGGCACCGGAAGCGAGCTCGACCTCGAAGACGCGGTGGTCTCCTGATTCCAAGACACCCACCAGCAGCCGATCGCCTGCGTCGTTCGCGACAGCCGCGATCACCCAGCCGTCGACGCTGGTGAGAAGCCGTTCCTGGCCGTCGCGATCTCGCAGCCACAGGTCCATGCGCTGCGTGCGGTGGTTCTGCTGCAGCGCCGTCGTCGGCCTGCTGTCGCGCACGCACAGCAAGCGGTCGCCGACGCGGGTGACGAGGCGCGCCGAGAACGGTGCTGGCTGTACCGTGCCGTCTGCAGCGACGAGCTTGGTCTGGTGGCCCTGGGCGACTACGAGCGTGTCGCTCCATACCGCGAGCGAGCCTGCCCCCGGCTCCGGCGACAGCAACCGACGGGACGTCGTGCCGTCGAAGCGGTGCACACCTTGATGATCGCTGCAGAACCAGACGCCGGCCACCGACGACGTCCAAGCGGCACGCCAACTGCTCAACCTGTGGACCACCTTCGCTTCCGTGAGCAGGTTGCGCAGCGACGCGGAGACCGTCGGTCCGCGCGGCGGCTCCGGCGGCACCTTCGGTAGACCGGCCAGGGGAGCAGGCTGCAGCTGCAGCGAAGCGAAGATCGCATCCCGGTCCGGACGCGGATCCGAAGGCGCCCCCTGGGCCCAATGCCGCAACACGAAGAAGCGGCCCTCACCGACCGTCACCACCAGCAAGCGGAAGGTCCAGTCCTTCGCAACCGCGTCGGCCTCGAGGCAGGGCACGTCGCCGATCGTGCGGGGCGCACGACGGGTCTCCCGCAGGCCTTCGTAATGGCCCCGGAGCCCGGTGAGTTCATCGTCGAGCGCATACGTGGCATCCCGCCGGTTGCCGCTCTCGAAGAGCATCATTCCCTGGACGCCGTCGACACTGGCCCAGGAGCCGCGCACACCCTCCACTTCGTAGGGCCGCAGCAGAAAAGGCCGCAGCGCGAACGACACCTCGACCTCGCCGCACGCGATCGACTGCCGCACCGGCTGCAGGCCTTTGCGCCGATCGCTCTCGTCGGCGGGCAGCGCGATGCTGTCGACCAGTTCGTCGGCCATCGCCGCCACCTGCTCGCCGTCGGAACGACTCGCCCAGAGCTGCAGGTGCAGCGCATAGCCGTCGACGACCAGCAGCTCGCTGCGGCACGCCCAGAGGTAGTTGTTGCTCGTGTGCTCCTGCTGCTTGCTGACGCGCAGACGCCCACCTTCGTCGACGATCGTCAGCTTCGGCGCGCGCGGCATGTCCTCGAAGCGCTCGAACGCGCGCCAGTAGTCGGCCTCGTTCTCCAGCAGGCCGAGGTGCTCGTGCAGGTAGACCTGGACCTCCGCCGTCTCGAACAAGCCCTTCGCCTTCCTGCCGACCAACTGCTCCGCCGCCGAGTCCGCGTCGAACCGGGTGTGCTTCCACCCTTTCGCGAGCACGATGCGCGCGCCGTGCTCGCCGATCGGCTGCGGCTCCTGCGCGCGGGCGAGGCCGGCGGCGAGGACGAAGATGGCGCCCGCGAGGCAGAACGACGAACGACGCTCCATCCGCGCAGGATGGCGCATCACCTGATTGCGCGCCAGGGAGCCGTCGGGAGCGAGCCGGGCCCGGTGCGGCAAAGCTGCGACGACCTCGCTGCAGCAACGGCTTCGCCCGTCGCTATCGTCGCCCGCTCGTTCCCCGAGGTGACGCCATGATCCGACTCGTTCGCTCGTCCGCTCTCTGCGCCCTGCTCGCACCCGTCCTGCTCGCGCAGGATCCCGCCCCCGCCGCGCCACCCGCTGCGCAAGCCCCTGCGACCAAGGCCGCGGCGAAGAAGCCGGAGGTGCCGGTCTACGACGAGAAGGCCGACGCGCGGCAGCAGATCGCCACCGCACTCGCCAAGGCGAAGAAGGAGAACCAGCGCGTGCTGATCCAGTGGGGCGCCAACTGGTGCGGCTGGTGCAAGTGGCTCGCGGCGACGATGAAGTCGGATCGCGACGTCAGCCACGAACTGCTCTACGAGTACCAGGTCGTGCACGTCGACGTCGGCCAGTTCGACAAGCACATGGACGTCGCCAAGGAACTCGGCGCGAACTTCAAGGCGATCCCCTACCTGACGGTGCTCGGCGCCGACGGCAAGGCGATCGTGCAGCAGAACACCGAGCCGTTCGAGACCAAGGTCGACGGCAAGAACGGGCACGACGCCAAGAAGCTGGTCGCCTTCCTGAAGGAGCACGCGGCGAAACCGCTGGTCGCCAGCGACGTGCTCGCCGCCGGCATGGCGGAAGCGAAGGCGAGCGGCAAGCGCGTGTTCCTGCACTTCGGCGCGCCGTGGTGCGGCTGGTGCCACCGCCTCGAGAACTGGATGGCGAAGCCGGAGGTGGCGGCGCTGCTCGGCAAGGACTTCGTCGACGTCAAGATCGACAACGACCGCATGACCGGCGCCAAGGAGATCTACGAGGCGCAGCTCGCGGCCGCCGGGCAGAACGGCAGCGGCATCCCGTGGTTCGTGTTCCTCGACGCCGACGGCAAGCTGCTGGCGCACGCGACCGGCCCGAAGGGCAACGTCGGCTTCCCGTTCCAGCCCGAAGAGGTCGAGCACTTCGGCACGATGCTGACGGCGGCGAAGAAGAACCTGACCGACGCCGACATCGCGTCGCTGGTGCAGATGCTGCACGACAACCGCCTCGCGGAGGAAGCGAAGAAGAAGGCGAAGGCGGGCGCCGGTGCGGCTGGCGCCGCGGTGCCGGCGACGCCGGTGCAGCCGGCGGGCGTGCAGTGAACGGGAGGCGCGGCGCGCACCCGATCGCGCCCGCGTGACGACGCCGCCCCTTGGCGATGCCGAGCGGCGGCCTACAGACGGCGCCGCATGAGCTTGTTGCGTTCGTTCTCCGACGAGATCGCCGCCATCGTCGCGCGCGTTCGCCCGGCGGTGCTGCACCTGCGCACACACGGGCGCGGCCGCAGCGGCACCGGTTCGGGCTTCGTCGTCGGCGACGGCGACCTGGCGCTGACCAACCACCACGTGGCGCACGGCGCCGCCAACGTCGAGGCCATCTGCCACGACGGGCGCACGCTGACTGCCGAAGTGCTCGGCAGCGATCCGGCGACGGACCTGGCGCTGCTGCGCGTGCCCGGCCTCGCCACCACGCCGTTGGTGCTCGGCGACTCGAACGCGCTGCGCGTCGGCGACTTCGCGCTCGCCATCGGCTGCCCGCACGGCCTGTCGCACACGGTGACCGCGGGCATCCTGAGCGGCCTCGGCCGCGCGCTGCCGGGGCCCGGCGGGCAGTCGATCGAAGACGTGATCCAGACCGACGCCCCGCTGAACCCCGGCAACTCCGGCGGCCCGCTGCTCGATGCGCACGGCTGTGTCGTCGGCATCGCCACCGCGATCCTGCCGATGGCGCAGGGCCTGTGCTTCGCGGTGCCGTCGGCGACCGCACGGGTCGTGCTCGACGAACTGCGCCAGTTCGGCCGCGTCGTGCGCGGCTGGCTCGGCGTCGCCGTGCAAGGCGTCGAACTGGCGCCGACGATCGCGCACCGCCTCGGCCTGCCGTCGCCGCGCGCACTGGCGGTGGCCGCGGTCACGCCCGGCTCGCCCGCCGCCGCCGCCGGCGTGCTGCCCGGCGACCTGCTGGTGTCGCTCGAGCAGCGCCCGATCCGCGGCGTCGGCGACCTGTTCGCCGGCCTGCCGCGCACCGCGATCGGCGCCCCGCAGCAGCTGCGCCTGCTGCGGCACAACGAGATCCTGAAGACGGTTGTGACGCCGAGCGCCGCTCCGAAGCAGGCTGCTTGAGCCGATCCGGCCGCGCGCTGCGTAGAAGCCCGAGGTGTAGCAAGCGCGTCCCGCCAGCCGCGGCGATTTGCCGCCGGCGACCCGTTCGCGCAGCATCCCTCCCCGATCCGGAGAACCAACCCGATGAACGCACTCTCTACCTTGTTCTTGTCCTCCTGCCTGTGCCTGCCACTGTTCGCGCAAGAGCCCGGCAAGGAGCCGAAACCCGCCGAGAAGGCGGAGCAGCAGCAGGAGAAGAAGCAGGACGCGCCGAAGACGCTGCAGCTCGGCGCGCGCGTCGACGGCAAGACGACGCTGACCGACATCGACGGCAAGGCCGTCACCGCCCACGAGTTCATGGGCAAGGTCACGGTCGTCAACTTCTTCTCGATCAAGTGCCCGATCCAGGCGGCCTGGGACGGCCGCCTCGCCGAGATCCAGAAGGAGTTCGAGTCGCAGGGCGTGATCTTCCTGCACATCGACAGCAACGTCACCGAGATCGGTGAAGAGCCGCCGAAGGCCGAAGGCGACAAGAAGCCCTACGACAACGTGCGCCAGCACCTGAAGGAGAAGGGCCTGCCGTTCCGCGTGCTCGCCGACCACGGCAACAAGATCGCCGACTTCTTCGAGGCGAAGACCACGCCGCACGTCTACGTGTTCGGCCAGGACGGCAAGCTGGTCTACAAGGGCCTGGTCGACGACGACCAGAAGAACCGCAACGCCGAGAAGCGGAACAACTACCTGCGCGACGTGCTCGGCAAGCTGACCAAGAACGAGAAGGTCGAGCCGTTCACGACGAAGGAAGAAGGCTGCTCGATCAAGCGCGTCGGCACGAAGGGCCGGGGCGACGGCGAACGCAAGAAGAAGGAGAACGGTGGCAGCTGAACGGCTGCTGCCGCTGCTGCTGCTCGCCGCCTGCGCGGACGAGCAGCGGCCCGCACCGCCGGCGCCGCCCGTGGTGCCCGACGTGCCGGCCGTGCCGACGTCGCTCGCGATCGAAGCACGCGACACCCAGGGTGTCGTGCAGTGGATCGCGGCCCAGCGCGGCAAGCCGGTGCTGGTCAACTTCTGGGCGACCTGGTGCGGCCCGTGCGTCGCCGAACTGCCCGACCTGCTCGCCGGCACGCGCACGTTCCGCCAGGACGGCGGCGTCGTCGTCACCGTCGCGATGGAACAGCTCGGCCTCGACCTGACCGTCGCACAGGCGGTCGCGAAGGCCGGCACGAAGGCGAAGGAACTCGGCCTCGACGTGCCGGTGCTGGTGTGCACCGACGACGAGATGACGAAGATCCGTGCGGTGCTCGGCGTCGAGCTCGGCGGCCTGCCGCAGACGCTGACCTACGATCGCGCCGGCAAGCTCGTGCAGCAGCACGAAGGCCAGGCAGACGCGGAGGAGTTCGCGGCGCTGGCGAAGGCGGCGGCGGCGCGCTGAAGCAGCGCGCTACTTCGCTCCCGCCGCCGGCAGCTGGTGCCCGGTCTTCTGCAGCGAGCTCTCGAGGAACTTGCGATAGCCGGGCAGCCAGTTGTCGGGGCCACCGGCGAGCACGTGCTCGACCACGGTCTTGCCGACGTTCGGGTCGACGCTGACGTAGGTCGGCGTGGTGATGCGGCCGTCGACGAGGTCCTTGCGCAGCTGCAGGTGGCGCGCCCACTTCACCGGATCGATGACGTCGGGATTGTCCATGTGCAACCGCGCCTCGACGTAGCCGCCCTCGAGCAGCGGCGCGATCTGGTCGTCCGGCATGATGCCGCGCTCGACCATGCGGCAGTTGGTGCACGTGAAGCCGGTGAAGTTGACGAGCACGAGCTTGCCCGTCTTCTTGGCCTCGGCGAGCGCCGCCTCGTAGTCGTCGTAGTAGACCGGGTGGCGCACGATCTCCTTCATGCCGTAGGCCGGCGCCAGCGCGGTCATGACGAAGTCGAGCTTGTAGCCGAGCGCGCCGTAGAGGCAGTAGCCGGCGAACGCGAGGCTGGCCAGGCCACCGATGCGGCGACCGTTGCCGACCGCGGTGCGCGGCCACCAGCCGAGCAGGTTGGCGCCGAGCCCGCCGAAGATCGCGATCCAGATGCCGAAGAACACTTCGCGCGGCAGCACGTGCAGCTGCGCCACGTACTCGGCGTTGCTGAAGAACTTCAGCGCCGCGGCGAGCTCGATGAAGCCGAGCGTCGTCTTCAGCGTGTTCATCCACTCGCCGCTCTTCGGCAGCTTCTTCACGCGCCCGGGCAACAGCGCCAGCGCCACGAACGGCAGCGCCATCGTCAGGCCGAACACCGCCATGCCCAGCGCCGGGCGCATGCTGTCACCCGACTGCACGGCCGGCAGCAGCAGGAGGCCGACGACCGGGGCGGTGCAGGTGAACGACGAGATCACCAGCGTGGCACCCATCAACAGGACCCCGGTGATGCCGCCGACGCCACGCGTCTTGCCGGCGGCGTCGATCAGGAAGCGCGGCGGCTGCAGCGTGAACAAGCCGAGCAGCGACAGTGCGAACACCAGGAAGGCGGTGCCGATGACGGTGTTGGTCGCCCAGTGCGCGGCGAAGCGGTTGATCTGTTCGCCGACCAGCGCCGCCAGCGCCCCGATCAGCGTGAACATGCCGACGATGCCCGCCCCGTAGGCGAGCGCCAGCGACATCACCTTGCCGCCGCGCGCGTCCGCCTGCTTCGTGAAGAAGCTGAACGTGATCGGGATCATCGGGTAGGTGCACGGCATCACCAGGGCGAACAGGCCGCCGCCGATGCAGGCGAGGATCAGCGCCCACAGCGATCCGGTCAGCGGGTCGTCGTCGGGCACTTCGTCGGCCGAATCACCGCCGAGTTCGCTGTCGGAGCGGGCGGCGCCGGCTTCCACGACGACGTCGATCGAGAACGCCAGCTCGGCCTTTTCGTCGCACGAGTTCTCGGTGCACAGCTGGTAGTCGAGCACGCCTTCGAGCTTCAGGGAGCCCGGCTTCGCATCCGCCGGCACGCGCAGCCGCTGCTTGATCTCGAACTGGTGGCCGAGGTGGTACTCGACACTTCCGCCCGCCCCGCCCCTCTCGACCTTCTCGCCGGGCGGTACTTCCGCACCACCTTCGAGCTTCATGCCGCGCGTGTTGAGCTTCGCCGGATCGAGCTCGACCGGAAAGCCGGTCTCCTCCTTCTTGCCGTACGCGTGCCGCGTCGCATCGAGCACGGTGACGTCGAGCACCAGCGTGATCTTCTCGCCCGCGCGCGCCGGGCTCGGCTCGATGCGCGGCACGATCTGCAGTTGCTGTTGCCGGTCGACGAACTTCGGCGCGGCCGCCTGCGGTGCCGGCTTGTCCTTGCCCGGCTCCTGCGTCGGCGCCTGCGTCTGCTTCGCACCGGCGATCGGCAGCGCGACCTCGAACTTCGCCTTCATCGGCGCCAGGCACATGTTGGCGTCGCACAGCTGGTAGTCGAGCGCGCCACTGATCGTCGCCTGCGCCCCCGCGAACCCCGCGACGACCTTCAGCTTCTGCGTGACGGTGAACTCCTCCGGCAGCGGATAGGTGTCGACGCCGAGCTTCGAGTGCAGCTCACCCTCGGGCACGACCGCAGCACCGACCAGTTCGAAGCCGTCGAGCTTCTGGTTCTTCGGCTTCAACGCGACCGGGATGTTGGTCTCTTCCTTGGTGCCGTAGGCGTGGTAGGTCGCCGGCGTCTTCGCCTTCAGCACCAGCTCGACCACATCGCCGGGCTTGGCGGTCGGCGGCACCAGCGTCGCCTCGACCGTCAGCTTCGCCTGCGCGGCGAGCGGTGCGGTCAGGGCCAGCAGCCAGGAGGCGAGCGAGAGCCAACGGAGTCGAGCGTTCATGCGGGGCGGGGATGATACGCAGCCGACGCGGAACGGCACGCGACCCTCCCACTTGCTCGCACGGGCGGCCTGCCCGGCCGGTGGCAGCCGGCGGTCAGGCCGATGGCGGCGGTGCCTTGGAGCGCTGGAACAGACGTGTGCCGGTCGGCGGCAGCGATCGACGAGTTCAGGTAACCGGCAGGAAACAGATGTCGGCCCTACGACCGCCAGCAGGCGAGGCCCGAGTCCGCCGCCGCGCCTGTGATACGGTGCCGCCATGCTGCTGCGGCTGCGCATCCAAGGCTTCAAGAACCTGCGGGATGTCGACATCCACTTCGGCCCGTTGACCTGCTTCGTCGGGCCGAACGGGGTCGGCAAGTCGAACGTTTTCGACGCCATCCAGCTGCTGCGCCACCTCGCCGACGAGGAGATCCAGAAGGCGGCGGAGTCGATCCGCCAGCCGACCGAAGGCGCGTTCAGCGCGCTCGACCTGATCACCAACCGCGATCCGGCGACGACCATGCGCTTCACGGCGGACATGGTGGTGCCGATGCACGCCGAGGACGACTTCGGCCAAGCGGTCGCCCCGACCGCGAGCCTTCTGACCTACGTCGTCGCGTTCCGCTTCGATCCGCGCCACAACCGCCTCGTGCTCGTCGAGGAGGAGCTGAAGCACCACAAGAAGGGCGACGCGGCCGGAGTGCTGCTGTTCCCGCACAGCCGCGCGTTCCGCGACTCCGTGGTGCACGCCAAGCGGTTCGGCACGGCCTTCGTCTCGACGAGCGTGGAGAACGGTCAGGCGCGCATCCAGCTGCACGGCGACGGCGGCAGCCGCGGCCGCCCGGTCGCCGCCGGCCCGTCGCCGCGCACGATCCTCGGCGGCACGACCTCGAGCGAGTATCCGACGGTGATCGCCGCGCGCCGCGAGATGGCCTCCTGGCACTCGGTGCATCTCGAGCCGTCCTCGCTGCGCACGCCGGATCGCTTCGGCGAGAGCCGGCCGGTCGACGAACGCGGTGCGCACATCGCCGCGACGCTGCGCCGACTCGCACGCGAACGCGACGTGCACCCCGCCGACGGCCAACAGGTCGCCGAAGGCCGGCCGGACGGCCTCGCGACCGTGTGCACCGAAGCCGCCAACCAGCTCGCACGCCTCGTGCGCGGCGTCACCGACCTGCGCGTTCGCGCCGACGAAGCACGGCAGCATCACGTGGTCGAGGTCCGCTTCCGCGACAGCGACGTCTGGATGCCCCCGCGCGCGCTGTCCGAAGGCACGCTGCGCTATCTGGCGCTGGTGACGATGCAGATGGACCAGCGCTCGAGCCGGGTCCTGTGCATCGAAGAACCGGAGAACGGCATCGAGCCGAGCGGCGTGCCCGACCTGATGGCGCTGCTGCGCGACTACGCGGTGGATCCGCAGGAACCAGCCGGGGACTCCGACAATCCGCTGCGCCAGGTCGTGCTGAACTCGCACTCGCGCGACGTCGTCGGTGCACTGAACGCCGACGAAGTGCTGTTCGTCGAATCCGTACAGGGTCCGGACGGTCGCGGCGCGCAGATCCGTTCGGTCGACTACGCCGACGTGTGGCGGCCCGACGAGCACCGGGTGACGCACGAGTACTTCCGGCAGTGGATCGGCGGGCTGCCGCGCGGGCAGATGCAGTTCGGCGGATGACGAACACGCGGCACCTGGCCCTGCTGGCCGACGGCAGCAGCGATCGCGCGCTGCTGCCGATCCTGACCTGGCTGGTGCGCGAACTGGCGCCGACGGCGACGTTCGCCGAGCCCAGCTTCACCGTGCGCGACACGCGACGCCCGCTCACCGCCGAAGTGGAGCGCGTCGTGGCCTTGCACCGACCCGACCTCACGTTCGTGCACCGCGACGCCGAGAACGTGCCACCCGCCGAACGCCGCCGCGAGATCCCGCGTGCGTTCGGCATCGTGCCCGTCGTGCCGGTGCGCATGACCGAAGCCTGGCTGCTGCTCGACGAGGGGACGATCCGCCGCGCCGCCGATCGGCCGAACGGACGGGAGCCGCTCGAGCTGCCGCCGCTGGCGCGAGTCGAGAGCCTGGCCGATCCGAAGCAGCGCCTGCACGAGCTGCTGCTGACCGCCGCCGCCGTCACCGGTCGGCAGCGCAAGCGGTTCGTCGCCGGCTTGTCGTTGCGCGTCCAGCGCACGGCCGAACTCCTGACGGACTTCCGACCACTGCGTCGGCTGTCCGCGTTCCAACAGCTCGAGGCCGATTGCCGCGAAGCCGTGGCGCGCTGGCAAACGCCCAGCGCCTGAAGGTCACCGCCGCGGGTTCAGGTGGATCTGCGTGATCGCGTCCTTCGCCGCCTTGGCGACGTTCGCGTCCGCGTCCTGCGTCCACTCGATCAGGAACGGCAGCGCCTCCGGCACCCCGAGCGTGCCGAGCGACGTGATCGCCAGCAGACGCTGTTCGGTCGGGGCGCCGGGCTTGGCTTGCAGGAGCAGCTTCTCGACGGCGGACGTCGGCGACGCGTCGAGGCCCTTCGTGATCCGGTCCCAATACGACTTCTGCTCGTGCACCGTGCGGATCTTGAGCAGCGCCTCGCTGGCGACCTGCCGCAGGTACGAATCCTCGTGCTGCAGCAGCTGCAACAAGGCAGGGACCGCCTCGACGGCGAACTTGTCGCCGAGGTAGCGCACGAACTTGTCGGGATCGGAGTGCTTCGGCAGCAAGCGCAAGGCCGTCGCGGTCGACAGCGTGCCGCTGGCCATCAGGGAACCTGCGGCGCCTTCGACCACCTGGGCATGCTTGCTCTGGGTCAACGCCTCGTAGTCGGGAGGCGGCAACATGCTGCTCAGCTTCTGGAACGCGAACCACGCCATCTCCGCATCGTCGCCGGCGAGCCAGCGTTCGAGCTGCGGCCGCACGCTGCCGCGATCGCGTTCGCCGAGGTGCTCGACGACGCCGAGTGCAGGCCCTTGCTTCGCGAGCGCGCTGCGCAGCCAACGATGCAGCGGACCCTCCATATCTTCTTCCTCAGCAATGCGCGCAGCCATCACCTGCTGCCAGGACGATGCGGAGCGGGATCGACTGATGACGAAGAGCGGATCCGCTCGCTCCGCCAGTACCATGAGCAGCGACGTCGGCACGCGAGCGGGATCGACAATCTCGACCTTGGGGCTCGTCTCGAAGACCCGCGCGCTGCGAACGAACGCGAGAAGCTCTGCCTCCGAGAACCCGTGCGGCGGGTCCGGCTGGTCCATCAACACGTAGTAGAACGGAGAGATCAGCTCAGGTTCTTTGGCTGTCGCATAGTCATGGCGAGCGACTCGCAGGTTCTCCGTGATCTCGCCGATGCGCGCGAGCGTCGCCTCGTCGTGCATCGACAGCAGGGCCAGGTAGAGCCGGGACTTCTCCTCGGGGCCGACCTTCTCGGCATGCTGACGCATCGCCGCGCGAACCGGTTCCGCCTGGGTCCGTCGACCGAGCTGCAGGAGGTAGTTCGTGAGGTCCCGCGAAAAGTACGAGGCAATCTTCGCCCGCTCGACCAACCACGCCGCGGCCTCTGGATTCCCGGTCCGCGCTACGAGGTGATCGAACCAAGCCGAGAGATCCGACCCCTCAGCCAACTTCTGTAGGCTGACGAGCAGCGGCAGTGCCTCCGGCGGAAGATCACTGTCCTGCAGGGCTCGCAGCCAAGAATGCGTGCTGGGGTCTCCCTTCTGGAGCGCGGGGCCGCACGTGCGACCGAAGGCCTCCAGCAAGCGCATGGCTTGGCTCTGGTCCATGCGGCCCCTCAGCGTTTCGAGCGCCCCATCCAACCACCGCGGGTCGTAGATGGAGATCAGGTCGTCGACGATCGCGCCGTCGAGCGACTGTGCACACGCCCGGATGGCATTGGAGAGCCACTGCCTCAGACTCGGAGTCAACGGCAGGCGGGCCGCAGCCACGAGCTTCGGCCAGAGTCGCAGCGCGTGCTTGTTCGCAAAGACATAGGCGTTGCCCTCCTTCGTTCCCCACTCCCGGGGGCCACCCTCCCAGCTCGCATATCCGTCCGGGCCGTACAGGCCCAGGTGATCGACGAAGCACTCGAAGCCCTCCGGCGTCTTCTGGAGGAGGAGCAAGCCTCTGAGGGCAAGCCGAGCGGGTTCGGGATCCGTGCCCTTCGCCAACGCGCGGATCAGCCTGCAGGCTCGGGTGGCGACTTCGGCTGAGAACGTACCACTGCGGCCCAGGGCGTCAGGTAATGCACGGAGCGCCGCCAGCGCCTGTCCCTGCACCAAGGGGCCGCGTCGCTCGACCGCACCGAGCATCGTTTCGGGTGCAACCTCGTTCCAAACGAAGCGGCCGGTCGCCCACTGCGTGCTGCTTTGGCCACCAGCCCCTTGGGGCTCGAACAAACCGGAGCGCGCAAGGGCCCAGAAGACCGCATCACTCGGGTCCTGCTGCAGCCAGAGCACGATCAGGTCGCGGATCGAGGTCGCATGGCGCGCCGCCTGGCATACGAGCAGCATGCGGAACGCTTCGCTGCCATCGCGATAGGCAGCTTCGAGCTGCGCCCGCGCCGCGGGTGAGCCCGAGTTCCAGAGCACCCCTACGAGCCCGCGCACGGCTTCGAGCTTCGCGTTCTCCTCGTTCGGGGCGCCTCTCGAGGAAAGGGCCGGCAGGTCGCTGGCCGTCTTGCCGGCGAGGCTCTCCTTGGTCGCGGCCAAGACCGCCGCGATCTCGGGCACGGCCGCGTCGCCGAGCCACTCGATCTGACGCAGCAGCTCTTGATCGACGATGCCGACCGTCCCCACCCAGTAGTCCACCGGACAGATCTGCTGCATCGCCTTCTGCACGAGCGCGCGCGCCTTCGCCCGCAGCGCCTCCTGCCGCTCGCGATCCTGCGACTGCTGCGTCACGTCGTCGAGCGTCACGACCGCACCTTGCTGCGCACTGGCCAGCTTGCCCATCCACTGCTTCGCCTCGTCGCGGCGACCGAGCTTCATCAGCAGCTCCGCGAGCCGCAGCGTCGCCATCTCCTTCGCCGCCGCCGACAGCTTGCCGCCGTCGATCGCCTCCTTGTACAGCCGCTCGGCCTTGGCCAGGTCGCGCTCCTGCTCCTCGACCGCGACGATCGGCGCCAATTCCTGGCTCGGCGTCTGCTGGGCCACGAGCGAGCCGGTGCACACCGCACACACGGCGAACGTCAACACGAGTGCCTTCGTCTTCATGGTCGTATGGGACGCCGGCGCACCGGCGATCCCGTTCGCTGTCGATCAGATCCGCGTCAAGCGACGGTCAAGGCGCCTCCGGCTCGTCGACCAGCCGGTAGCCGACGCCGTGCACCGTCAGCAGGTGGCGCGGCGCCTTCGGGTCCTGTTCGAGCTTCTGCCGCAGGTTGAGCACGTGCATGTCGATCGTGCGGTCGCCGACGAACGCGCTGCCGCCCCACACTTCGCGCAGGAAGTCGGCGCGCGACACGGCGCGGCCCTGCCGCTGGCGCAGCAGCCGCAGCATCGCCGCTTCCTTCGGCGACAGCGCGTCGGTGGCACCATCGCGCACGACGGTGAACGCCGCGAGGTCGATGCGCGCCGCGCCGAGCACGAACTGCTCGACCAGCGCCGCGTCGGGCCGCGCGCGCCGCCGCAGCATCGCCTTCACCCGCGCCAGCAGTTCGCGCAGCGAGAACGGCTTGGTCACGTAGTCGTCGGCGCCGAGCTCGAGCCCGAGCACCTTGTCGCCTTCGTCGCCGCGCGCGGTCAGCAGCAGCACCGGCGTGTCGCCGTCGCGCGTGCGCAGTTCGCGCAGCAGCTCGAGTCCGCTCGGGCCCGGAAGCATCACGTCGAGCACGACGAGGTCGAAGCGCTGGCCGCGCAGCAGCGCGCGCGCCTCGTGCCCATCGGCGGCGGCGGCGACCACGTAGCCCTCGCCGGCGAGTGCGTCGCCGAGGCCGGTGCGCAGCGTGCGGTCGTCCTCGACCAGGGCGATGCGAAAGCTCATGCAGGGTTCTCCGTCGGCAAGCGGAACACGAAGCAGGCGCCGGGGCCATGGGGGGCGGCGGCCGGCTCCCGATGGGGCTCGCCGTGTCCCTCGACGACCGCCGAGGCTGGTGCCGCGGCCCGCTCGTCGCCGGACGCGCGCGCCGCGAACAGCGCCTCGGCTTCGGAATGCGACACCACCGTGAGTTCGCCGCCGAGCCGCCGCGCGATCGTGCGCGCGAGGTACAGGCCGATGCCGACGCCGGGTGTGCTGCCGTGGCGATGGGCTTCGCCGCGCACGAAGCGTTCGAACACTCGTTCGCTCTCGGCCGCCGGCACGCCGGGCCCGCGATCGCGCACGGCGACCACCAGCGCGCGCGGCTGCGTCGCCACGAGCACGTCGATGCGGCCGCCGCTGGCGCCGTACTTGCGCGCGTTGTCGAGCACCGCGACCAGCGCCTGCACGAACGCATCGCGATCGATCTGGACCGGGCACGGACCCTCGGGCAGCGACACGTCGACGACCAGGCCCGCCTGCTGCGCCAGCGGCGCGAACCATGCGAGCGTCGCACGCACCAGCTCGCCGACGTCGTGCGGGCGCAGATCGTAGGCCCGTTCGCCGCGCTCGATGCGGCCGAGGTCGAGCACGTTCTGGATCAGCAGCGACAGCCGTTCGGCCTCGCCGGCGAGCATGCGGTAGTAGTCCTGCTCGCGGCCGCGCGCGCGGCCCTCGGCGAGCATCTCGCCGAGCAGCCGGATGCCGGCGAGCGGCGTCTTCAGTTCGTGCGTCACCGTCGTCAAGAACTCGGTCTGCGTGCGCGCCGCCGCCACTTCGCGCCGAGCTGCGCGCAGCTGCAGGCGAACGGCGACCGCGATCGCGACGCCGAGACCGAGGGCGAGGCCGGCGAGCAGCAGCGGCCGCAGCCACGCCGGCTCGCGATCGCGTTCGCGCGGATCGACGACGGCGCGCAGTCCCGGCACGCCGAGCGGGGCTTCGCCGGTGGTGCTGGCGATCTCGAACACGAACGGCGGCGGCAACTCGGGCAGGGCCGCGGTGCTGCCGGCTTGCCCGATCGCGGCGACGAACTCCGCCGGCGTCAGCAGCGCCAGTTCGTGGTCGCCGGCGGCGCGCGGCTGCACCCAGAGCAGGCGGCTCGCATCGGCGGCGACGATTCGCGCACCGCGGGCGGTGCCGTTCGGCGTCGCGGCCGTCGCGTCGACCGCGACAGCGTCCCACGCAGCCCGCAGCTCGAGCAGCCAACGACGCTTCTGGGTGCGTTGCCGATGCGCTGGCAGCCAGCGCGCCGCGGCGGGCAACGAGGCGAACACGTCCGGCGGCAGCCACGGCACCAGTTCGTCGGCCCAGGCCGGGGCTTCGACCGCCGGCGCGCGCACGGTGACGAGCCGCAAGGCGCTGGCCACCGCGCGGGCCCGCGCCGGCCGGGCCAGGTCCGGTGGACGCAGCGCGGCGAGCAGGCGTTCGGTCTCGTCGTGCGGCACGGTGAGTGCCTGCGCCGCTGCCGGTTGCCGCTGCTGCAGCCACGCCGCCGCGAGTAGCACGTCGAGGCGCTGCGCCGGCGGCAGCGTCGCCGCCAGCAGCGCCGCGAACTCGGCCACAGCACCCGGAGCGCCCGCAGGGCCCGCCTCGGCGACCGCAGCACGCGCCAACCGATCCTCGACGACGAAGTCGTGATCGAGCGGCGAGTCGGCGACGTCGAGCCACGCCACGTCGGCGAGGTCGAACGTGCCATCGGCGCGGTGCACCGCCCGCTGCTCGGCCGGCACCAAGGCGAACGCCGCTGCCGAGCCGGGCGCCCGCTGCAGCAGGCGTTCGGCGACCGCATCGGCCCGTTCGCGTTCGACCGCGCGCAGCTGCTGTTCGCTGCTGGCCGCGCGCCACGACAGGAAGCCGAGCACGGCCGCGACCCCGCCGCAGGCGAGCAGCAGCAGGAGCGAGGCGCGCAGGGCACGGGTGTGCGGGACGCGGGTGTGCGGGGCGCGGTTGTGCGGCGGCGGGACGATGCAGAGAGGCTAGGTGCCGACGGCGCCAGGCTGTCAAGGAACGGTCAAGCGCGGCCGCCCGCTGGCATCGGTGCCACGGCTCGCGGCGGTCGGCGCCGCGCTCGCCGCCGGAGAACTCGGCCTTGCGTTCCGGACCGCTCGGTCTAGTATCCGCGCCGCCATGGCCCGGCCCAAGGAGTTCGACGTCGACGAAGCCCTGCAGAGCGCCCTCGAGGTGTTCTGGCGGAAGGGCTACGCGGCGACCTCGATGCAGGACCTCGTCGCCGCCATGGGGATCCAGAAGGCGAGCCTGTACGCGACGTTCGGCGACAAGCACCAGCTCTACCTGACGGCGCTGCGCCGCTACCAGCAGGAGACGTTCGAGGAACTGACCGCGCACCTCGCCGGCGCCACCTCGCCGCTGCGCGCGATCACCGAGTTCGTCGACGAGGTGCTCGAGCACACCGCCAAGGACGGCCGCCGCGGCTGCCTCTGCGTCAACGCCAACATCGAGCTGGCGCCGCACGACGGCGACGTCGCCGAGATGCTGCGCCAGCACCACGAACGCATGGAGTCGCTGCTGGCGGCGACGCTCGAACGCGCGCGCAGCCTCGGCGAGATCCCGCGCAAGGCCGACCCGCGCGCGCTGGCGACGTTCCTGCTCGGCATCGTCGTCGCCATCAACGTGCTCGGCAAACAGCGTGCGAGCCGGCAGCAGCTGCAGGCGCTGCGCGACCAGGCGCTCGCCGCACTTTCGCGCTGACGCGCCCCCGACCTCCCCACCCTCGCCTTTACCTGTTCCATTCTTTACCGAACGTTCCAGAACTAGCCTCGTATCCCCGACACCCATGAAGAACCTGCAAGACAAGATCGCTCTCGTCACCGGCGGCACCACCGGCATCGGCCGCGCCACCGCCATCGCCTACGCCAAGGCCGGCGCCAAGGTCGTCGTCAGCGGCCGCCGCGAGAAGGAAGGCAAGGAGACCATCGCGCTGATCGAGAAGGCCGGCGGCACCGGCCTGTTCGTGCGCGCCGACGTCGCCGTGGAGGCCGACGTGAAGAACCTGGTCGCGGCGACGCTGCGCGCCTACGGCCGCCTCGACATCGCCTTCAACAACGCCGGCGTCGAGAGCTCGGTGATCAAGCCGACGCACGAACAGGACGACGCCGACTTCGACCGCGTGTTCGCGATCAACGTGAAGGGCGTCTACCTGAGCCTGAAGCACGAGATCCCGGCGATGCTGAAGACGGGCGGCGGCTCGATCGTCAACACCAGCTCGATCGCCGGCCTGATCGGCATGGCCGGTGCCGGTCCCTACGTCGCCAGCAAGCACGCGGTGATCGGCCTGACCAAGAACGCCGCGCTCGAGTACGCGAAGCTCGGCATCCGCGTCAACGCGGTGGCGCCGGCGGCGATCGAGACGCCGATGTTCGACCGCTTCACCGAGACGGTGCCGCGCGACTTCCTGGCGTCGCTGCACCCGATCGGCCGCGTCGGCAAGCCGGAGGAGATCGCCGACGCCGTGCTGTGGCTGAGCTCGCCGCAGGCGTCGTTCGTCACCGGCCAGACGATCACCGTCGACGGCGGCTTCACCGCGCAGTGAGTTCGGCGAGTAGCCTGCGCGCATGCCGTTCGACGTGCTGCAGCGGGTGCTCGAGGTGACCGCGGCCCGGCGCGCCGGCCGCGGCGACGCCAGCGCCGCCGAGCACGAACTCGAACGGCGCTTCGCCTGCGCCACGTGGCTGGCGAGCTACGGCTCGCTGGCCCCCGGCGGCAACAACCACGGCCAACTCGCCCGCTGCCCCGGCACGTGGTGGGAAGGCACCGTCACCGGCTTCCGCGCGGAGCGACAATGGCCGGTGTTCACCTTCGCCGAGCGCGGCCCGCACGTGCCGGTGTGGCTGCTGCACAGCCGCGAACTGCCGGCGCAGTGGCCAGCGCTCGACGCGTTCGAAGGCGACGAGTACCGCCGCATCCTGGTGCCGGTGTGGCAGGGCGACCAGCTGTTCGCGGTCGCCAACCTCTACGAGGCGGTGATCCCGGTCACCGCCGCGGAGGCGCGCTAGAAGCGCAGCCCGCCGCCGATCATGAAGCCGGAGACGGTCAGATCGGTGTCGATCGTGTCGCCGTCGATCTCGCCGTCGACCTGCAGGTTCAGCGAGCGGTAGCCCACGAACAGCGACAGCATCGCCGTCGGGTGCACCTGCAGCAGCGCCTCGACGTCGAGCAGCTTGCCGTCGACGTCGTCGATGCCGTACTCCATGTAGCCGAGCTCGAGCAGCCCACTGACGATGCCGAGGTCGACCTCGCCGCGCAGGAAGCCGAGCGGCACCGGCGCCTGCAGCTGCACGTTCTCGGTCTGGATGCCGAGGCCATCGCGCACGGTCAGGTCGATGTCGAACCAGTCGACCGCGATGCCGGGCGAGATCGCCACCGGGCCCAGCGAGATCTGGAAGGCGTAGGCGCCCTTGACGTTGGTGAAGTCGAGCTCGGACGTGACCGGCACGCCGCCGGGGATCGAGATGCCACCGATGCTGGTGCCGATGTCGCCGAAGTCGGCCTGCAGGACGCCGTTCCCCGACTCGGAGAACTGGAACGCCGAGACGCTGAGCACCGGCACGCCGGTGTCGAGCGCCGCACGCACGTAAGGGGCACCGCGGTCGTCGCCGAGGCCGAGCGCACTCTCGACGTCCTGGCGCACGGCGACCGAGTTGGTGCCGTTCACGTAGCCGATGTCGCCGCTGACGGCCATCTGCGCGTAGCCGACGTTGCCCGACAGCGCGAGTTGGTAGCACGACGGCAGGATGCTGGTCGCCAGCAGTGCCGCGAAGAGAGGAAGGCGCATGGAGTGGCTCACGGGACGTAGGTCAGTTCGCGCTGGGCGATGTCGAACAGGAATGACCCGGTGACGCCGGTGACGGTGATGGACGCGACCGAGGTGCCATCGAAGGTCACGGCAGCGGTCACGGTGGCCTCGGGGCCGACGAGCGTGAAGTCGATGGTGCCGACCGGGTAGCTCTGCAGCGGCGCGTCGTCGAGCGCGAGGCTCGCCGTCGAGAACGTGATCGCGCACAGCGGCGGACCGTTGTCGGTGATCGTGCTCGACGCCGCCGGCGGCGGCCCACCCGCGGGCGTGTCGGAGGTCGTGCGGACCTCGAGCAGCTGATCCTGCGAGCCGCTGCGGCCGAGGATGCCGGTGACGTTGCCGGTGCCGGCGATGCCGCCGCCGCTCAGCGTCCACGAGCCGACCAGGAAGCTGTCGCCGCTCGGGAAGTTGGTGCGCAGTTCGTCGGCCGCGATGTCGACGAGGTCGTTGAGGTCGCCGCCGCTCGAGAACCCCGACAAGGCCAGGTCCTGGACCACGCCGGTCGGGCTGTAGAAGCGGATCGTCATCGCCAGCGTGGTGCCGCCGAGCGAGTAGCTCAACGTCACCGAGCCGTCGCCCTGTTCGGCGACCGAGCCGAGGCCGGTCGGGTTCGGGATCGACGAGCCGCTGGCGAGGCGCCAGGCGTCGACGACGTCCAGCAGCTGCTCCACCTTGTCGTAGAGGTTGGGGAAGCAGTCGCTCAGCGTCTCGAAGCGCGCTTGCTGCTCGGGGTCGGTGGTCGACGTGACCTTGCTGTCGCAGCCGGTCAGCAGCGCTGCGGCCAACAGGCCGGCGAAGAGGGCTTTCTGCATGGGCGTTCCTCGGAAGGGAAGGGGGAGCGGGAGCTCCGCCGAGTATCGGCAGGAAGCGGAATGCGCCTCAACCGCCGAACATCCTTTTCTCCCGATGCCACCGCCGGTTCCGCGCCGCAGCCACGGAATCCGACGGCCCCCTGCGCGCGCGCCGTGGGCGGGTTCAGCCGCCAGCCGGCGCGAGCTTCAGCGGCTTCGCGGCCTTCTTCGGTTCCTTGCGCTCGCGGTCCATCTCGTCGCGCTTCTGCTGGTCCGCCGCCGCCTTCTGCAGCGTCGCGTCGTCGACCTTCACGCCGGCCTTGTGCAAGGCGCCCTCGAGCAGCACCTCGCCCTTCATGTAGCCGATCACCTGCGCCGCGATCTTGCCGTCCTTGCCGACCACGAACTGGTGCGGGATGCCGCCGACGCCGTAGAGCACGCGCGACGCGCGGTCCTCACTGCGCGCCTTGGCGTCGTGCGCGAAGATCACGTCCGGGTACTTCGGGCCGTTCTCGGCGACGAACTCCTCGAACTCCTCGCGGCCGTCGTTGGTGCACGACGCGATGACGACGACGCCCTGGTCCTTCCAGTGCTTCGCCACTTCCTGCAGGTGCGGCAGCGCCGCCTTGCACGGGCCACACCACGTCGCCCAGAAGTCGAGCACGACCACCTTGCCGGCGTGGTCGGCGAGCTTCACTTCCTTGCCGGCCGCGTCCTTCATGACGAAGTCGGGGGCCACGGCGCCGTCGGCGATCGCCGTCACCGGCTTCTCGACCGGGCGCGGCGGCTTCTTCGCCCAGAACTCGGCCGGCGGCACCTGGGCCGGCATGTGCGCGGCCTCGAGCTTGACGCCGCCCTTCAGCAGCAGGTTGGCGAGGCCGTCGAAGCGACGATCGCCTTCGCCGGCGAGGCGGAAGCTGCCGACGACACGCTGCTCGGCGTCGACCACGAACAGGGCCGGCAGCGGCGGCGTCATGCCGCCGCCGAACATCGAGCCGAGCAGCGTCGTCTTGTGGTGCGCCATGCGCGCGTCCTGGTCGGTCGGTTCGCCGTCGAACGGCGCCACCGGGTCGCAGACGACGGTCACCGGCGCCTTCGCCGCCCCTTCCTTCGCCCACGCCGCCCACGCGTCGGGCTTGGCCCAGTTGACGATGGCGACGGTGTCGACGCCGTAGCCGTGGAAGCGCGTGTGCACCTCGCCGAGTTCGGCCAGCAAGCCCGGCGCGTTCGTGCGGCCGTCGAGCGGCACCATGGCGACGACGAGCGTCTTGCCCTTGTGCTGCGACAGCAGCCACGGCGAGCCGTCGGCGCGCACGGCCTTGACCTCGGGCAGCGCGTCGCCGCAGTGGTAGCGCAGCAGCGCCGGCCAGAAGCTCGGCGGCTGCTTCGCCGGCTTCGGCGCTGCGGCGGGTTCTTGGGCCAGGGCCAGCGGGGCGCAGAGCACCACCGCGGAGAGGAGACGCAGGGTCGTGACGATCATTCGGGAAGGAGGCGGGGCGACGTCGACGGAGCAGATGCCGATCGCAGGCGATCGCGGATCAGAACAGCGTGATGCGCAGGCCGTTCGAGAAGACGAACGGCAACGGGTCGGTGCTCCCGACGTCGAGCGCGGCGAACTGCGCGCCGACGACGACACCGATCATCGAGGGACCGCCCGGCAGCGGCAGCGCCACCCACGCGTGGCCGCTGGCGCCGACGGCGTGCGACGCCTGCTGGTTGCCGCTGCCGATGGCGACACCGACCAGCACCAGCGGGTCGACGTTCAGCTGGCAGCCGCTCGGCGCGCCGGGCAGCGGGATGCTGACCCACGACGGATCGACGCCGAACGCGACGAGACCGAGGCCACCCGGCGGCAGCCCGGTCGCCTCGAAACGGAAGTTCGCGTTGCCGATCGTCGGCGCGTGGTTGGTGAACACCGCCGGGAAGCTCGGCGTCGTGCTCGCGCAACCGAAACCGATCGTGGTCACGCCCTGGCCGTCGAGCTGCGAGCAGTAGCCGCGCCACTTCAGCGGCTGCTGGGCCGCCTGCAGCACCCAGTTGCCGCCGACGAAGCGGGCGAACGGCGTGGTCGTGCCACCGGGCTCGTACGGCAGCCGGTTCGAGCCGCCTTCGCGCCAGACCAGCCAGTAGTTCGTGCCGCCGGTGAGCTGCACCAGCTGGTCGAAGTTGGCGCCGTGCCAGCCGAGCGACAGCGTCGCCTGCGTCTGCCAGGTGCCGCCGCCGAGGCGCGCGTTCGGCAGGCCGTTCGCACCTTCGTCCCAGATCTCGAGCGTCTGGTAGCCGGACGACGACGCGAACGTGTTCGAGGTGAAGATCTCGGCCGCCATCAGCAGCTGCGACGACGCCGGCGTGAACTGGTAGGCGAACGTGCTCGGACCGGCGAAGCTGGTCGCCGTGATCGCGGTGCCGACGCTGGTGGTCGCGTCGTTGAGGGAGATGCAGGGAGTCTGCGCCGCGACGAACGTGGACGAGACGAACAACGCGCAGGCGAGCGAGCGAAGGAGCATGGGGCCTCGAGAAGCGGGGATGGGACTGCCGACGAAGGGCCGGACGCTACCCGGATCTGCGCCAGCCGCGATTCCCGAGGCGTCAGGGATCTGTCCCGGCGCGCGACACCCGCTGTTCAGGCCGTCGCGGCCGACCGCAAGGCCCGCGCCGACTGCCGGCCGCGCCACAGGTAGAGCGCCGTCAGGCCCAGCACGCCGAGCGTGAACGCCCCCATCAGCAGCGAGCCGATCTGCGGCATGCTGCGCGTCAGGAAGTTGGCGATCTGCTTCTCGCCGAACACCACCGGCATGAACGGCGCGACCTTGACCGGCGCCTTGGGATCGAGGTGGTGGCCGAACTCGTAGAGCATCCAGACGAAGCGCCCGAAGGCGATCGCCGACACGTAGACGGCGATCATCGACAGGTCGATCAGCGAGCGCACGTTGCCGAGCGCCGCGGCGCGCAGCGCCAGCAACGCCATGCCGATCATCGCGAACGGGATCCAGTCGAGGTCGCGCAGCTCCTCGCGGGTGATCGTGTGCATGCCGATGTAGTGGTTCAGCGTGTTGATCTCCTGCACGTCGTGGCCGTCGTTGCCGCCGACGACCTGGTAGGCGTAGATGTCCATCGACAGGCCGTCGGGATACTGCGGCGCCTTCATGCTGATCCGCCACAGCGGGAACGCGAAGCTCAGCAGCAGCGGCAGCACCAGCAGCACGAGCAGCAGGCGGCCGCGGCCGCGCAACGGGGCGTCGAGGTACTCCCAGAAATCGGTCGCGGTGGCGCGCATGATGGTCTCCGTTCGCAGGCGTTCGTTCTCACACGAGGTCGTGGCGCTTGAAGGCGCCGAGGCTCCACACCCAGGCGGTGAGCCCGAGCAGCAGCGGCCAGGCGATGCCGAGCGCCAGCAGGCCGCCGCTGCCGACCTGGTTGGCGAGGAAGAAGCCGACCGGCCCGAAGGTCGACAGCTCCGGTTGCGCACCGGACAGCAGCGCCAGCCGCGCGCACTGCACCGGATTCAGCGCGGCGAGCGCGAACACCGCCGACGGCGGCAGTTCCCACTGCAGCATCACGCCGACCAGCGCGAAGTCGATCAGCGCCGCACTCGCAGCCCAGATCAGCAGGGTCAGCATCAGCGCCTTCGCCTGGCTGCGCACGAGCGTCGACACCAGGAGGCCGAGTGCGACGAAGCAGCACAGCAGCGCCATGCTGACGACGACGCCGCGCAGCAGGAAGTCCCACGGCACCTCCTGACCGAACGCCAGCGCGCCGAACAGGCCCATCAGCGGCATCGCCACCAGCAACGGCACGCACAGTGCCGCGAGGCGCACGAGGGTCGTGCCGACGAACCACCCCGTGCGGCCGACGGGGTTGCTGAGCAGCAGCTCGAGCGAGCCGTCGTCGCGCGCGCTGTTGACGACCTGGCCGGTCGCCGACAACGCCAGCAGCGGCAGCACGAACAGCAGCACGTGGCTCCACGACATCAGCGCGCGGCCCATGCCGGTGAAGCCCACGACGCCGCTCTCGCGCATGCCGACCAGCACGAAGGTGCCGGCGAGGATCGTGTGCACGACGAGGCAGAAGACGAGCCAGCGCGAACGCAGCACCTCGGCGAGGTCCAGACGCGCGACGACGGCGATCTCGCGGTGCAGGCTCATCGGCCGCCTCCGTGCCCGGTGCGGGCGAGGCAACGGCGGCGCGCTTCGTCGTGTTCGATCGCATCCGGTGTGCCGAGGTCGACCGCTGCGATGCCGAAGCCCATCGGCGTCTTGTCGACGAGCGCGAACGCCACCTTGTCGGCGCCGATCCAGCGCGCCTCGGTGTGATGCCGGAACCAGATGCCGTGCACCGCGGGACGGTGCTCCTCGACGAACAGGAACAGGCAGCCGGGATCGTCGAACGTGTGCAGCCGGCCGCCCTGGTCGATCAGCTGCGCGGCGAACGGTGGTTCGCCGACGTGCATGCCGCACGCCGCACACGCTGCCTTGTCCCAGACGACGTCGGCCGGGCCGTCGGGCAGCTTGCTCGACGCCACCACCGACCACGCCACCGCACCGCCGACGACGGCGACGACCACCGCCAGCAGGACGGCGGGCAACAGGCGATCCGAGAACGTGCTCATGCCTTCCTCCTCTGCGGTTCCTGCAATCGCTCGACGTCGCGCACGGTGACGTCGAGCACTTCGCCGTTCAGGCTGCGGCCGAGTTCGCCGACCAGGCGCGCGCGCTCGCCGACGGCGATCGAACGGCTCCACCAGCCGCCGGCGCCGGCCACGAAGCCGCGCTCGCCGAGCCAAGCGACCGCGCGTTCGGCGGTGGCGCGCACCTCGACCACTGCTTCGGCGTGTTCGCCGAGCCACGTCGCCGCATCGCCCTGGAAGGCGACGGTGCCCTCGGCCATGACGACGACGCGATCGACGAGGCGGCGGATCTCCTCGAGCCGATGCGAACACAGCAGCACGGTCGCCGTCGCCGGCAGCCGTTCGACCAGCCGGAAGAACGCCAGGCGACTCTGCGGATCCATGCTCGCCGTCGGCTCGTCGAGCAGCAGCAGTTCGGCGCCGGCGGCGAGCGCCAGCGCGGCGAGGATCTTCTGCCGTTGCCCGCCCGACAGCGCCCGGAACGGCCGCTTCGCCAGTTCGGCGAGGTCGAGGCCGAGTTCGTGCGCCGGCGCTTCGACGTCGGCGAACGTGCGCCCCCGCAAGCCGGCGGCGGCGCGCACGACGTCGCGCACCGGGGCGGCGAGGCGCGGCGCGATCTGCGGCACGTAGGCGATGCGCGCCGCCAGCGCACGGCGGTCGTCGCCGACCGGCTCGCCGTCGAAGCGCACGCTGCCGGTCGCCGCGAGCATGCCCATCAGCACGCGGACCAGCGTCGACTTGCCCGAGCCGTTCGGCCCGATCAGTGCCGTGCGGCTGCCGGACGGCAGCTCCAACGAGACGTCGCGCAGCGCCGCGACGCGGCCGAAGCGCTTGCCGACCTGCTGCAGTTCAACGCGCATGGCCCACCTCCGGCGTCCACGTCATCGCCAGCGGCGACAGCCGCGGGCTCGCATCGACGAGCAGCTGCCGCGGCGCGAACAGCGGCAGCACTTCGCCGACCAGATCCACCATCGCCATCGCCGGCGCGCCGTGCAGCAGCGCCAGCTCCGGGTAACGCCCTTCGAGTTGCGTCGACAGCCGCCGCGCCGCGAACGGCACGTCGCCGCGACCGTCGCCGTCGAGGTCGTAGCCGCGGTACTCGTCGTAGTGGTTGCCCGCGAACGTGCAGCCGAGCGCGTCGCCCTGGCCGCCGACCTTCAGCACGACGCCGTTGTCGCGGAACTCGTTGTCCGTGAATTCGCTGCGCTGCAGGCTCGAGTGCAGGCTGATCGCCGCCTCGGCGAAGCGCACGACGTTGCGCTGGTAGAGATTGTGGTGCGCTGGATCGAGCGGCGACGCGTCGACGTAGACGCCGGTCGTGTTCGCCAGCAGCCAGTTGTCCTCGACCGTGACGTTGCCGGCCTCCTTCATGCCGATGCCGATGCCGGCCGCCCCACCGGCCTTCGCCAGCAGGTTGCGCCGCAGCACCACGTCGTGCGAGTACATCACGAACACGCCGACCTCGCAGGCCACGTATTCGCTGTCCTCGACGACGTTGTCGTGGCTGTACATGAAGTGCGTGCCGTAGCGGCTGCGGGTCACGCGATTGCGCTGCAGGTGGTTGCGCGACGAGTACCAGACGACGAGGTCGCGCGAGTCGCGCACCTCGTTGTCGACGACCTGGCTGTCGCTCGTCTCCCACAACCGGATGCCGTCGCCGCGCAGGCCCATCGCCGGGATACCGGTGCCGATCACGGTGTTGCCGCGCACGATCGCGCGCTTGCAGCGTTCGACCAGCACGCCGAACAGCGCGTCGCGCACCGTCACGCCTTCGAGCACGAGGTCCTCTCCCTGCAGGTGCACGCCGCCGTCCATCAGGTCGAAGCGCTGGCCGCTGCCGGCGATGGTCAGGCCGGCGACGCGGGCGCCGTTCGTCACCACGCGCAGCGTCGAACCTTCGCCGCCGCGCAGCACCGCGTCGCGCGGGCCCCACAACACCAGCGGCTTGTCGATCACGATCGGGCCGCGGTGCTCGCCGGGAGCGAGGCGCAGCACGCTGCCGGGCGCGGCCGCGGCGATCGCCGCCTGCAAGTCGTCGCCGGCGCGCACCTCGACGCCGCCCGCCGGAGCGGGCACCGCGGCACTCGTGCGCGGTGCAGGCTCGCGCCCGCAGGCGGCGACGAGCAGCGGCAGCATGGCGGCGAGGGCGCGCATGGCGATCACTTGGGCTCGACCAGCAGGTAGCCGGCCATCTCCAGGTGCAGCGCCGAGCAGAACTCGGTGCAGTAGAACGGGAAGACCCCGGCCTTGTCGGCCACGAACGTGACGTTGCAGTGCTTGCCCGGTTCGAGGCTGACGTTGACGTTCTGTCCGCCGATCGCGAGCCCGTGTGTCGCGTCCTTCGCCTGCTCGACGTTGGTCACGTGCAGGTGCACCGTGTCACCCTGCTTCACCCGCACGATGTCGGGCGAGAAGTGGCTGCGCACGGCCGTCATGTAGACGTGCACGCCGTCGGCCTTGCGCTCGATGCGCTCCTTGCCGGCGACGGTCGCGTTCGGGTCCACCTGGTCGGTGAGCGGGTTGAAGCCGATCGGCTTGTAGACCTCGATCGGCTTCAGCTTGCCGGCCTTGATCATCTGCGCGTTGTGCGGCTCGCCGAGCGGCAGCGGCATGTCGTAGAGCAGCTGCATCTTCGGCCCGCCGATGTCGATCAGCTGGAAGTTCTGCGGCAGCAGCGGGCCGACCGGCGCGAAGCGGTCGAGCGCCCACTTGTTCATCGCGATCAGGAACCTGCCGTCGGGGCTGACCGTGTCGCCCTCGGCCGCGACCAGGTGGCCGATGTTGAAGTTGGTGTCGATCTTCTCGACGACCTTCATCTCCTTCAGCGACCACTTCGCGACCACGGTCTCGATGAACACCGACGTGTAGGCGAAGCCCTTGTCGTCGAACACCGTGTGCAGCGGGCCGAGGCCGATCTCGCACTGGCCGAGCAGCACGCTCTTCAGGTCGAGGATGGGCACGCCGTAGGGGTCCTTGCCCGCGTACTGCTTCGCCGCCATCTGCGCGGCGATCTTCTGCGTGTCGAACACCGTCGTGTGCGTGTCGAGCTTGCCGCCGACGACGACGCCGGTGCCGTCGGGCGTCACGTCGACGCCGTGCGGGCTCTTCGGCTCCGGCGCGAACGCCAGCAGGTTCTCGTCGATCGCCGTCTGCAGCGAGATCGTGCGCATGCCGGCGATGGTCGTCGTCTTGCCGGCCTTGGCGACGGCTTCCGCCTTCCGCCAGTGGATGCAGTGCAGGTAGTCCATGTCGTTCTGCGTCGCACCGGACTCCAGCGGCGGCTTGCCCTCGAGGATGCCGCCGTAGGCCCGCTCGGTGTTGATCGAGTTGCAGAACACCCAGCCGTCGCTGACCTTCTTGCCGCAGTCGGCGAGGTCCTGCATGTACGGCGGCAGTTCGATCGCGAACGACTCCTCCGGCACGATCCGGCCCTTCTGCTTGTCGAAGCGCCAGAAGATCATCGCGCCGCGGTACTTCTCGTCGAACTGCTCGATCGGCGCGTAGACGCCGCCGAGCGGTGCCGGGTACTGCGACGTCTCGACCACGTAGTCGGTGTCGGGCGTGACGAACGTGGCGCCGTGCTCCGACGCGATCAGCTCGCTGCCGACGATCTGCTTGGTGACGAAGTCGTGCAGGTCGACGACGGCGACGCGCGGGTTGCACTTGTCGTTGACGAAGATCCAGCGCCCGTCGTACTCGCCACCGGTCTCGCTGAGCGCCGGGTGGTGCATGTCGGCCCACGTGATCTCGCGGCCGCCGCGGAACCCTTGCTTCAGCACGTCGCCGGTCTCGTCGCCGTAGCCGTAGCCTTGCCACGGCTCGGGCGTGAACACCGCGACGTACTTCAGGATGCGCATGCTCGGCACCCCGATGACGATCAGGTTGCCGCCGTGGCCACCCGACGCGAACGTGTAGTACTCGTCGTGCTTGCCGGTCGGCGTGTAGGTCTTCAACGCCGCGGTGACGTCGTGCTCGGACAAGCCGCGCGCCTGCATCAGCGACAGCACGTCACTGCCGGCACCGCCGGAACCGCCGGCGGCCGAGGTCGTGCGGCCGCCGCAGGCTGCGAGGGCGGCGAGGGACAAGAGGGCCACGAGACGTGGCGAACGGGGGGCTCGATGGACTTGCATGGGTTCCTCGCGAATCGGACGGAGCGCCGCCGTGCACCGCGGGCGATGCGGGCGGCGGTTGGGCTCACTTGCCGCGGAAGCCGCGAACGATCTGCACCAGGCCGTTCAGCACGGCCTCGTTCCCCTTCAGCTGCGGGTTGGCGATCATCATCGGGCTCTTCCCGACGGCGGCGCCGCCGAACACGATCACCTTCTTGATGTGCTCGTCGGTGACCGACGCCTGCCAGGCCGCGTCGGTGAACGAGCGCGGCTTCGGGTCGATCGCCGCGGCGCCAGGGCCGTCGCCTTGGCCGGTCAGGCCGTGGCAGGTGAAGCACAGCGACTCGAACAGTTGCTTCGCCTCGGCGTGCGCGATCGGCGCCTGCTGCTTGCCGGCGTCAGGCTGCGACCCGGACCCGGCAGCCTGCGGCTTGCCGGCCGCGGCGTCGGCCCCACCACAAGCGGCGACGAACAGGAGGAAGGAGAGGACGGTGCAGGTGCGCGTGGTCATGGCGGCTTCGTGGTTCGGTTTCCCCATTCAATCGAGTTGTGCATCCATAAATACACGAAACCGACCCGTGCGCACTCGTCGGACCGCGCCTACGCACTCGCGGCCGAGCCGGGAAGCGACTGGAGTGACTTCCGGCTGCCATTCTTGCGCCGAATCCAGGTTCCGAACGCCGACGGAAAGAAATCCGATTTGCGGATGTTCTTGTCGATGTTCTTCCAAGGAGTCTCATGCGCTCGATCGCCCTGCTCACCGTTTCGTCGTTGGCCCTGGCTGCTTGCTCGGGAGATCCGCAGTCGCCACCGACGCCGGGCGCACCGGCTGGCGCGCCGGCCGCCGCCGCGGTCAAGACCGACACGCCGCCGCCGCCGCTCGATCCCGACAACATCGTCAGCATCGCCGTCGCGTCCCCCGACCACCGCACGCTGGTCGCCGCACTGAAGGCCGCCGACTACGTGCGTTCGGTCGCCAACCCCGGGCCGCTGACGGTGTTCGCGCCGACCGACGCCGCGTTCGCCAAGCTGCCGCCCGGCACCGTCGAAGGCCTGGTGAAGCCCGAGAAGCAGGCCGAACTGCGCGAGATCCTGAAGTACCACGTCGCCGCGTCGGTCTACGAGCAGCCGGCCCTGAAGGACGGCATGCAGCTCGGCATGGCGAACGGCAAGAAGGTCACGATCCGCGTCGTCGACGGCAAGGTGACCGTCAACGGCGCCACCATCGTGGCCTCGGTGCGCGCCTCGAACGGCGTCGTGCACGTCGTCGACGCGGTGCTGCTGCCTCCGGCGAACTGATCCGGCGAACGGCGTGCCACGCGCCCAGCGGCGCACTCCCGCCGGAACCGCTCCGAACGTGCCGCGCTGGCACTTCTCCAGGCCGACGCCACAATGCCGCGCATGCTGCTGAACCTGACCGCCGTCTATGGCCTGCGGGCGATGGCGGTGTTGGCCGGCCTCGCCGCCGGCGAGAGCATCAACGCGGCGGACCTCAGCACGCGCACGGGCGTGCCACAGCAGTATCTGTCGAAGGTCATGCGCAAGCTGGTGCTCGGCCGGCTCGTGCGCGCCCAGCGGGGCCGCGGCGGCGGCTTCATGCTGGCCCAGCCGGCGCGGCAGATCCGCCTCGCCGACGTGCTCGAGGCGCTGGACCTCGACCTGGCCGGCGGCTGCGCGTTCGGCTTCGAGCGCTGCGATCCGCAGAACCCCTGCGTGCTGCACCCGATCTGGAGCCGGCTGCAGGAGGACTTGGCGCAGTGGACCCAGGGCAGCACGTTCGGCGACCTCGGGCCGCCGCCGCGGGAACGCTTGCGCAAGGCGAAGTGAAGCTGCGGCGGCGCCCGGGGAACGTTCCGTGGCCGAGGCGTATCCTCCCTTTCCCCCACGCCTCGCATGCTCCCAACCGCACCCCGTGCCGGGGCGCCCAGGCTCGCCAGCCTGCCGCTCGGCCTGTTCCTGTTCGGCTTCCTGTCCAGCAGCTGCGCCAGCGCCCCGACCGAATCCGCAGCGCCAGCACCGCACGTGCACCGCATCACGACGACGGTCAGCGTGACCGACGACGCCCTGCTGCCGCACGCCGACGTCCGCATCCCGAACGCGTCGACGATCGTCTGGCGCAACCGTGGCTCGGCCCCACTGCACGTCGACATCGACATCGTCAGCTGCGGCGGCTGCGAGACCGTCATGGGCTTCCACGGCGATCCGAAGGGCGCGCACTCGACCGACATCGCTCCAGGCGCGATCGCGACGATCTGCTTCCACCAGCTCGGCACGTTCGGGTTCACCGCGCGCATCGCCGGCCACGAACACCGCGGCACGATCACCGTGGCGGAGGCGCCATGAACGGGCGCGACACCCTGCGTGCCGCCGGCATGCTCGCCATGGCCACGCTGCTCGCCGCGTGCGGCGGCGTGTCGGCCCGGGTGCAGCGCGACGTGCCGCAGCCCGAACGGGTCGCGGTGCTGCCGCTGGCCGGCCCGGCGCCGGCGTGCCTGCGCGAAGCGACCCGCCAGCTGATCCACAGCCGAATCCGAACGCGCGGCTACGAAGCGCCGGAGACGGCCTGGATCGATCGTGTGCTCAGCGAACGCGGCTGGCTGCAGGACCCGGCCACGTTCCGCCCCGAAGGCATGCCGCTCGCAGAGATGGCCAAGGCCCTCGACGTCGACGCCGTCGTCGTCGGCAGCAGCTTCGACGAGTCGCGCTTCAACGTCCTCGTGCTGCGCCGCCACGCGGTCTCCGGCGACCTGGCGCTGCGCCTCGCCGACGGCCGCGAGATGTGGTCGACGTCGCACTCCACCGGTGCGCTCGGTGGCTTCCTGCTGACCAGCGGCCAGGTGTTCACCGAACTGCGCGCGCAAGGCGAACACGGCTCGCCGATGGCGAGTCTCGCCCTCGTCGACGAGTTCACCGCCGACGTGCTCGAGACGCTGCCGCGGCGCGAGTCGCCGCGCGTCGATCGCGCCCAGCCGGTCGTGCGCGGCGTGGTCGCCCGCCGGTTGCCCGGTCGCGACGGCGAACAACGCATCGTCGTCGAGGCCGAGGCCAGCGCCGGGGCGTCGCTGCGGTTCCAGCTCGACCCGTACGTCGCCGGCGTGCCGATGGTCGCCAGCAACGGCGATCCGCAGCGCTACATCGGTGCGCTCGACGTGCCGAAGGGCCTCCAGCTGAAGCGCATCGCCGTGCAGGCCCGCGACGCCTACGGCCGCGAAGGGGCGGCGGAGGTGCGGCCGTGATCGCGTTCCACGTTCGCCGGCTCGCGCTCGCGCTGCTCGGCCTGCTGCTCGGCGCCTGCACCAGCGTCGACGCCCGCCACCACGCCGCGCCCGAACTCGCGCGCCTGCGCTCGGTCGGCTACCGCATCGCCGTGCTGCCGTTCGTCGTCAACGCGCCGGAGGACGGCTTCCTCAGCGATTCGCTGACGCCGGTCGGCGAACTGCTCGCGCTCGAAGCGCACCGCGAACTGCCGCTGCGCGAACGGCTCGGCATGCTGGTGCACGACGACGCCGTCGCCTGGCTGCAGCACTCGGAGTTCGAGGTGCTCGAGCCATGGCACGTGCTGACCTTGTTGCACCACACCGGCAACCAGCCGAAGGCCTCGGTGCCGCGCGCGCAGCTGGCGGCGATGGCGCGCACGGTCGGCGCCGACGGCATCCTGGTCGGCGAGATCCGCCGCTGGAATCGCGGCTACTACTTGCTGCAGTCGGTGGTCGAGGTCGGCATCCACCTCGAGCTCGTCGACGCCGACACCGGCAAGGTGCTGTTCACCGGCGATCGCCTCGAGACGGTCGGCTCGGGCCTGACCGGCGGCCCGACCGGCTACGTGTCGGCGGCGACCGAACCGATCACCGGCCTGCGCGGCTCGACGCTGCGCAGCCTGACGCGCAGCGTCACGCGCCACGCCATCGCCGACCTGAACGGCGGTGAACTCGGCGCCGAAGCGGGCACCACGTCGCCGCGCCTCGCCTTGGTCGCGCTGGCGAAGGAGCACGACGGCCCGTTCCGCGTCGGCGAACGCATCGACGTCATCGCCGTCGGCACGCCCGATTGCGACGTGCGGTTCGACCTCGGTGCGTTGCGCACGGCGGTGCCGATGCGGCAGACGGCGCGCGAGGACGACCCGCGCGGCGCCCGCGCGACCTACCTCGGCCACTACATCGTGCAGGCGAACGACCGTGCCGAGGACCTGCCGCTCTCGTGCACGATCCAGCGCGGTGCTGCGCGGCGCATGGTCGCGGCGCGCTACCGCTACGAAGGCACGGTGTCGCTCGGCGCGAGGGCCGAGTAGCCTGCGGGAACCGCGATGGCCACTCGTCGACGAGCCGTTCCCGATCTCGCCGACACGAAGGCGATCCTCGCCGAACTGCGCCACCACGCGCGGCCCGATGCCAAGGCGAAGCTCGCGCGCTTCGGCATCCCTGGTGACGACGCGCTCGGCCTCGCGATGGCCGAAGTGCAGGCGATCGCGCGCCGCATCGGCTGCCGCCACGACCTCGTCGACGAGCTGTGGGCGACCGGCATCTACGAAGCGCGCCTCTTGTGCGCCTACGTCGACGAGCCGACGGCGGTGACGAAGGCGCAGATGCAGCGCCACTGCCGCGACTTCGCCGACTGGGCGACCTGCGACACGCTGTGCTTCGCGCTGTGGGACCGCACGCCGCATGCGCTGGCGATGGTCGACGCGTGGGCGAACGCCCGCGGCGAGTTCCAGCGGCGCGCGGCGTTCGCGCTGCTCGCCGCCCTGGCACTGCACGACAAGGAACGCGACGACGCCGACTTCGTGCGGCGCCTGCCGCTGTGCGCCGAAGCAGCCGACGACGGCCGCAACTTCGTCAAGAAGGGCGTGCTGTGGGCACTGAACGCGATCGGCCGCCGTTCGCCGGCGATGCACGAATGCACGCTCGCGCTGTGCACCGAGCTCGCCGCGCGCGAGGAGCCGAGTGCCCGCTGGATCGGCAAGACCGGCCTGCGCGAGCTGCGGAAGGCGAAGGTGCGCGGCGCCGGCCCCGCCGAGAAGAAGCGCCGCTGACGCGGTCGCTCACTGCAGCATGCGGTCGACGTCGGCCACGATCGCCTCGGCCCAGGTCCGGTAGGCCGCTGCACTCAGGTGCAGGAAGTCCGGCATCACGTCCTTGGCGAGGCGGCCGTCGGCGCCGACGAACTTCGCCGCGAGGTCGCGCCGCACGACGCGCGCGTCGCCGGCGAACGCCGCGGCCGCCGCCGCACTCGCCGCCGCACACTTCTGCCGCTGCGCGTCGTTCGTCTCGCTGCGCGGGAACACGTCGAGCAGCAGCACGTTCGCGTTCGGCAGCGCCTGCCGCAGGCGCCGCACGATGGCGACGATGCCGGCGGTGATCTCGTCGGCGGTGCACTCGTCGCCGTTGCTGTTGTTGGTGCCGATCATGACGACGATCGCGCGCACGTCGTTGTTCGGCGCCTTCAGCGCCTCGAGCAGGCCGCCACCCTGCGGGCCGCCATCGAGCCGCCACAGCACGTGCTGCGTCTTGTCGCCGGAGACGCCGAGGTTCAACGCGCGCCGCGGCACCCAGAACTCGTCCCAGCACGCCTTGCCGGTGCTGCCCCAACCCTGCGTGATCGAGTCGCCGAGCATCACCAGGCGGTGGCCGCCGGCGCGCGCCGCCGCGAGGTCCTGTGCGACACGCTTCTCCCACCATTCGTCGAGACGCGCCGTCGGCCGCACCGTGCCCGGCGGTCGATCGGGCACCGGCGACGGCGTCTTCGCCTTCGCGTCGATCTCGGCGAGCGTGAAGCGCACGCTGCGCACGAACGGCGAATCGCCCGGCTCGAAGTGTCCGTACGACGTCACCACGAACGTGCCGTCCGCCAGCACCTCGACGCCCGGATAGCCGCAGTCGGTGCCGCGCCAGTTGCGCGACAAGCGCACGCGGTACTGCCCCGGCCGCGCGTTGGCGACGTCGTCGAACGTGCCGACCCACGCCACCCAGTCGCCGCGCGTCGGACTGTCCTTCGCCATGTCGCGGAACGACAGCACGAGCCGGCCGTCGCCCGCGTAGGCGCCGACGTGGCGATCGCCGGTCAGGCTCGCCGGCAGTTCGACCGGCGCCGACCACGTGACCGCTTCGTCGTCGGAGAAGCACACGTGGCTGTTCTTCGAACGCCGGTTCTCGCGCAGCAGCATCAGAAGGCGCTTGCCGTCCGGCGAGCGCACGACGCCGGGCTCGCACAGGTGCACGTCGCTGCCCTGCCAAAGCACGCGCGGCGCGCTCCAGCTGCGCCCACCGTCGCTCGAGTTGGTCTGGTAGAGCGTGAACGCACCGCGCTTGCTGCCCGGCTGCTCCCAGCGGCCATCGTCGTGGAAGAACGCAGCGTGCTCGCCGTTCGCCAGCCGCACGACGCTCGCCATCGCGACGATGCCGCCGAAGTCGAACACCGGCTCGAGTTCGCTCCAGGTCGCGCCGTCGTCCTCCGAACGCGCCATGCGGATCGGCCGCAGACCGGAGAACAGCACGAGGCGCGCTTTGCCGTCGCGATCGACCAGGCGGTGGATCGTCGGCGTCTCCAGGCTCGTCGCCCAGCTCGCCGGCACCGCCAGCGGCGCGCTCCACGTGCGGCCGCCGTCGCCGCTCTTCTGCAGCACGATCGGGCCCTTGCCGTGGCCTTCGGGATGCACGCAGAACATCGTCTGGCCGTCGGGCAGCAGCACCGTCGTCGGATGGCCCTGGTACTTGCGGGCCACGCGATGCACGGTGACCTGCCGCGCGCTGTCGCCTTCGAGGTCGACGAACGTCGGCGGCGTCTGGGCCAGGCCGGCAGGGAGCAGCGACGCCGCCGCGAGCAGCGGCAGCACGACGGACGAGAGGCGCATGCCGCACTCGTAGCGACGGGCGCTGCGCAGGGGAACGAGCCGGCCCTGGTTCCTGCGCGCCGCCCCGCCCGCCGCCGCGGAACGCCTGATCGGCCCATCCTCCGACAACCACCTGATCCCACTGCGCACCACGGCGCCGCTGGCCGCCAAGCCGACCGTCGCGATCACCGGCCTGCAGGCCGGTGAAGAGCGGACGTCACAGGCCGACGACGACCTCGAAGCCGCCGTAGGACATCTTCTCGATGTCGAACGGCATCGGCCCATCCGCCAACTTCGCCATGCGCTTGTCGGCCATCACCGCGGCGTTGACCGCGTCGCGGTGCGCCTTCGACTTGAAGGTGACGAACGAGAACAACACCGTCTCGGTGCGCTTGCACTTCGCGCGCTTTGGGAACGGGATGCCGCAGCCGGCCGGATGGTCGTCGCCGACGCACTCGTAGAAGCCCAGCGCGCCGTGGGCCATCCACACGCGCCCCGCCTTCTTCGCCAGCGTCACGTAGTCGGCGAGCTTCTTCTTCGCGACCACGACCAGGAACCCGTCGACATACTTGGACTTCATGCGGCTTGCATACCCGACCGGATGTCGGATCGGCATCACCGACTTCCGTGCTTTGGCCTGCTGCGGCTCAGCGCCTGCGACCGCGGTGCTCCGACCACCACGCCGGCAGCGACGGATTGCACCGCTGCCACGCGACGCCGTGGTAGTCCGCGCGCCGCAGCTGCACGCCGACGAGGACCGCTGCCAAGAGCAGGCTGCCGACGACGAGCCAAGGCCACGTCGGCCAACCCCACAGGCTCCTGGCGACGCAACCGGCGGCGTAGGCGAACGCCCAGACCAGCTCGAGCTTGCGCACCATGCGCACGACGTTGCAGAACACGAAGAACATCGACACCGGCAGCAGCACCGCGACGCCGAAGGCCGGCTCGACCCGCGCCGCGAGCCCGGCCCCGGCGGCGCCGACGATCAGCACGGCGGCGTCGGTCGGCGCGAAGCGGAAGCCGGGGCGGAAGGCGGGTGGTTCGTCGGTTCGCATCGCGTTGGCGCCCGAAGCTGCGCGGGCGCGCCGCTCGGACGAACGGCGGCGAGTTCCCTTCCCGACCGCCGCGACCACGTTCCTCGCCGCAGGTCGTGGCGGCGCTCCCCAGGGCGCACCACCGGTCAGAGCACGCCGACCTGAGCCCGCAGCACGCCGCTGGTGGCGATGCCGAGAGCGTTCGGCGCGTTCAGACTGGCGAACTGCGCGTCGAGGCGAGCACCGACCAGGTTCGGATCGTTGGGCACCAGGATGGTCCAGCCGATGAGGTTGCCCGGATCGGTGCCGCTGATCAGCAGGAAGTCGGCCGGCGTGTAGAGCGAGCAGCCGGGCGCCCCGAGGAAGGCGAGGGGCACGTCGATCGGCACGCCGAAGCCGACGGAGACGATGCCGAAGCTGCCGACGGCGTTGGTGGACTCCAGGACGTCGCTGCTGCCGACGACGAGCCGGCTCGATCCCGTCGCGCGCCAGCGGATCTGCATGACGCCGGAGCCGCTGTTGCAGCCGGTTCCATACACGGTGTGGCTGCCGAGCACCGGCCGGGTGGTGACGCCGACCGAGTTCATCAAGGCACTCGCGGTGCCGAGCAGGCCGACGATCTCGGTGTTGTTCACCGACACGAACGTGACCAGCGTGCCGATCTGCGTACCGAACTCGACCCGATGCCCGTAGCGCGTCTGGAAGGTGATGCCGCGCAGGTAGCCCGTCGAGGCGTCGTACCAGATCTCGACGCGGTTCAGCCAGTCGTGCGCGGGCACCACGAAGGTCGACGGCGTGCCGGTGGTGTTGCCGATCTGCGGCGAATCCGTCGTCAGCGTGCCGCCGCGGTTCTCGTAGCGCAGGCGCAGGCCGTCGATGAAGGTGCCGCTGTGGACGACGATGCGGCCGATGCGCTGGTTGGTCGGCGCGCGGTGGTCGAACGGCGTGCCCTGCGGCGAGCCCGACGGCGGGAAGCTGTTGTCCTGGGCGAGAACCGCGCCGGCGAGGGCCAGGGCGGCGAGAAGGAAGGTGCGGAGGAAGCGTGGCATCGTGGTTGTCGTCGGTGCAGGACCGACCTCGATGCCCTTGGCGACGATCCGCGCCGCGACCGGCCACGATGTGCGCGATTTTCCTGCCGGCAGCGAACAACCAGCAGCGGCGGCGCGGCGGAACGGCCTGCTATCCTGTTCGCCCCCAGATGACGCTCGTCACGCTCGACAAGGTCGTTCGCCGCTTCGGTGACTACGCGATCCTCGACGGCCTGTCGCTGCGCGTCGACGAAGGCGATCGCATCGGCGTCGTCGGCGACAACGGCGCCGGCAAGACGACGATGATCCGCATCCTCGCCGGCGTCGACGACGCGGACCTCGGCCAGCGCAACACCCGCAAGGACCTGCGCATCGCCTACGGCGCGCAGATGCCGGCGATGCCGAAGGGCACTACGGTGATGGACCTGGTGCTGCGCGGCACCGGCGAACACGAGGCGCTCGAGCAGCGCATGCGGGCGCTGGAGACGCGCATGGCCGCCGGCGACGAAGCGGCGCTGCGCGACTACGGCACGCTGCAGGCGGCGTTCGAGGCCGGCGGCGGCTACGAGCGCAAGCACCGCGTCGAGAAGGTGCTCGCCGGCCTCGGCTTCCCGCTCGCCGACCTGCAGAAGGACGTGTCGGTGCTGAGCGGCGGCGAGAAGTCGCGCGTGCAGCTGGCGATCCTGATGACGACGCCGGCCGACCTGCTGATCCTCGACGAACCGACCAACCACCTCGACCTCGCCGGCATCGAGTTCGTCGAGGACTTCGTCGTGCGCTATCCCGGCGCCTGCGTCGTCGTCAGCCACGACCGCCGCTTCCTCGACGCGATCGCCAACGCGATCGTCGAGGTCGCCGACGGCCAGGCCAACCGCTGGAAGGGCAACTTCAGCCACTACAGCCAGCAGCGCGACCTGGCATTGCTGTCGCAGGCGCGCGCCTACAAGAGCCAGCGCGAGTTCGTCGAGAAGGAGATGGAGTACATCCGCCGCAACATGGCGGGTCGCATGAGCGCGCAGGCGAAGGGCCGCCTGAAGCGACTGCAGCGGCTGCAGCTGATCGACAAGCCGCAGGGCAAACGCGCGCAGATGCGGCTGACGTTCGGCGCGTCGACGCGCGGCCAGCAGGGCCAGGTGGCGATGGAGGCCGAGGACCTGACGGTCAAGGTCGGCAGCAAGACGCTGCTCGAGCACAGCGCGTTCCGCATCTGGTTCGGCGAGGTGACGGCGCTGCTCGGCCGCAACGGTGCGGGCAAGACGACCCTGCTGCGCCTGCTCGCCGGCATCGGCCAGCCGGCCGCCGGCGTCATCAAGCGCGCGCACAACCTGCGCGTCGGCTACTTCAGCCAGGACAAGAACGACCTGCCGCAGCAGGGCACGGTGCTCGAGGCGCTGCGCGAACTCGACCGCACCGTCGACGAACGCACGCTGCGCGACCACCTGGCGTTGTTCCTGTTCTGCGGCGACGACGTCGAGAAGCCGGTCGCCGAACTGTCGGGTGGCGAGAAGCAGCGGCTGTCGCTGGCGCGCATGACGCGCGCGCAGTTCGACCTCCTGTGCCTCGACGAGCCGACCAACCACCTCGACGTCGCCGGCACCGAAGGCCTCGAGCAGGCGTTGAAGGAGTTCCCCGGCACCGTCGTGTTGATCACCCACGACCGCAAGCTGGTCGACGAGGTCGCCGATCGCGTGCTGTGGGTCGAGGACGGCGCCGTGCGCACGTTCGACCAGGGCCTGGCGCAGTGCCAGAAGGTGCTCGCCGACGAACGCGCCGCGGTGCGCGCGGCCGAGGTCGAAGCGCGCGAGAAGGCGGCGGCGAAGCTGGCGGCGCAGGCACCGCCGGTCGAAGCGAAGAAGGCGATCGAGACCGGCAAGGTGCGCAACCCGCTGATGTTCCAGCGGCTCGAGGAGCGCATCATCAAGCTCGAGGGCGAGCTGGAGGCGCTGCGAGCGGCGATGCTCGACCCGGCGAACTACGCCAGCGCGTCGAAGATGAAGGAGCTGCAGGCCACCGAGGTGCGGCTGAAGGCGGCGATCGCCGAGGCCTACGAGCAGTGGGAGAACTGGCAGTAGCGGCGGTCGGCGGGTGCGCGTGGGTCACGCAACCCTTTTTTATCAAGCCATCTATGGTGGGTTGACGAGATTGAAAATCTGATTTTCAATCTGAAGATGCCCGCTGCGCCACGCGCCATGGCCGCGACCCTTCGGTCGCGTGCGACCCGCCACCCGACTCTGACCGTCACCGGCCCAAGGCAGTCCGGGAAGACCACGCTGTGCCGCGTTGCGTTCCCTGATCACAACTACGTCAACCTCGAGGACCTGAACCAACGCGAGCTCGCCGCCGCCGACCCAGGGTCGTTCGTCCGCCGCCACATGTCCGGAGCGATCTTCGACGAGGTCCAGCGGGTTCCAAATCTGCTGTCGGCCATCCAGGTCGCGGTCGACGCCGAGCCGCGGCAGGGTCGCTTCGTGCTCAGCGGCTCGCACAACCTGCAGCTGCAGGGGGCGATCGCGCAATCACTCGCCGGACGAACCAGCGTGCTCGACCTCCTGCCGATGACCTTGGCGGAACTGCGCGCGTTCGCGACGGCACCGACCGAACTGCTGCCGACGCTGTTCGCAGGCGGCTATCCGCGCATCTTCGCCGACGAGGTGCCGCCTTCGGAGTTCCACGCCGACTATGTCCGCACCTACGTCGAACGCGACGTGCGACAACTGCTGGCAGTCCAGGATCTCGGCGCCTTCCAGACCTTCTTGCGACTCTGCGCCGGCCGCACCGGCAGCTTGGTCAACCTGTCGTCGCTCGCGTCCGACTGCGGCATCACCCACCCGACCGCCAAAGCCTGGCTGCACGTGCTCGAGGCCAGCTATCTGGTGCAGGTCGTGCGGCCGTGGTTCACCAACCTCGGCAAGCGTTTGGTCAAGGCACCGAAGCTGTTCTTCGTCGACAGCGGACTCTTGTGCTGGCTGCTCGGCATCCGGGAACCAGGACAACTCGACGCCCACCCTTTGCGAGGAGCGGTGTTCGAGAGCTGGGTGGTGGCCGAGATCCTGAAGGCGCGGGCCAATCTGGGCATCAGCGATCCGGTCTGGTTCTACCGCGACCAATCCGGCAACGAAGTCGATCTCGTCGTGGAGACCGGCGACCGACTGCTGCTGGTGGAGATCAAGAGCGGCGAACGGGTGGCGAGCGACGCCATCGAGTCGATGCGGACGATGGTCGCGACGTTCGGCGAGACCAAGCGCAAGGTTCAGGGAATGATCGTCTACGGCGGCGACACAGCTGCCAGCGTGCACGGCATCGACCTCGTGCCGTGGCGCGAGCTCGGGGCGCAGACGTTCTGCTGACGTCAGCGGCGACGCGCCGTGTCGAACACTTCCTTCGCGCGCTGACCGAGCTCGCGCGCGAACGCACGCACGACCTCGTCGCGTTCTCCCTGGCGCGTGGCGACGTACCAAGACGCGATCGGCGGCTGCTCGGTCATGCGCACGATCGCGATGTCGCCGGCGGCGACGTATTCGTCGGCGATCCAGCGCGGCAGCACGGTGACGCCGCCGTCGCTCGCCACCAGGTCGACCAACAGCTGCGTCACCATCGGCGCCGTGGTGACGCGCGCCGGCGCGACGCCGGCCGGCAGCGGCAGCGGCAACGGCTCGGGCCGATCCTGGTCGTAGACCTCGTAGAGCACGAACGTCGCCGCGGCGATCGCCTGCGCGTCGACCACGTGGCGGCCCGCCCACGGGTGGCGCGCGCCGACGACGGCGACCAGCTCGTCGGTGAACAGCGGCACCAGCTCGACGCCCGGCGCCTGCTTGCCGGTCTTGGTGACGACGGCGACGTCGACGTCGTTCGCGCGCAGCGCCGGGATCGGCTCGTCGCCGGGGCAGGTGACGAGGCGCAGATCGACGTCGGGATGCAGTTCGCGATGGCGCTGCGCCAGCGGCGCCATCCAGCGGTAGTTCGTGCTGCACTGCGAACTGACGCGCAGGCTGCGGCGGCCACCGTCGCGTGCGCGCTCGATGTCGCGCGCGGCGGAACGCAGCTCCGCCAGCGCACTGCGCGCCGCGGTCAACAACCGCCGACCAGCTGCCGTCGGTCGCATGCCACGCGGCGAACGTTCGAACAGGGCCGTGCCGAGGCGTTGCTCCAGCAACGTCAACCGCTGGCTCAACGCCGGCTGTGTGACGAACAGCCGCTGCGCGGCCGCCGTCATCGACGCGCCGTCGCCGAGCGCTTCGAGCAGTTCGAGGTCGCGGTAGTCGACGTCCATCACGGCACCTTATCGCGCCATCAGCAGGTCGGAATGGTGGGTTCGCGGGCCGCGATCTACAGCCGACGGCATCGCATGAAACCCACCGAATCCTCCGTCTCCGTGGCCGTCGTCTACCACAGCGGCTACGGCCACACCCGCATCCTCGCCGAGGCCGTGCAGCGCGGCGCCGCGGCGTTCCCTGGCACGCGCGCGACCGCGATCGCGGTCGAAGACCACGCCGCCCACTGGCCGACGATCGACGCCGCCGACGCGATCGTGTTCGGCACGCCGACCTACATGGCCGGGCCGTCGGCGCCGTTCAAGGCGTTCCTCGACGGCACGTCGAGCCGCTGGGCCAAGCAGGCCTGGAAAGACAAGCTCGCCGCTGGCTTCACCAACTCCGCCAGCCAGAGCGGCGACAAGTTGGCGACCCTGCAGACGCTGGCGCTGGCGGCGATGCAGCACGGCATGGTGTGGATCGGCCTCGGCCTGATGCCCGGCAACAACAGCAGCAAGGGCTCGGTCGCCGACCTCAACCGGCTCGGCAGCTTCCTCGGCGCGATGGCGCAGTCGAACGCGGACGAGCCGCCCGAACTGGCGCCGCCGCCTTCGGACCGAGCCACCGCCGAGCATCTCGGTCGCCGCGTCGCCGAAGCCGCGCATCGCTGGCGCCAGCCGCCAGCACACCCGGAGGAGCCGGCGGTGCGCGAAGTGCTCGAACGCTACGTCGACGGCCTGCACCGCGGCGACACCGCGCAGCTCGCCAACGTCTTCCATCCGCGGGCGATCTACGCGACCGGCAGCGACGGTGCGTCCCTGCTCGACACGGCGACGCCGGGCGAACCGATCGCGCTGCTCGACGCCCAGCGCTACCTGTCGATCGTCGCGCGCCGCGCCTCGCCGCAGAGCCGCGGCGAACCACGCGCCGACACGGTCGGCTCGGTGCAGTTCACCGGTCCGGTGACGGCCGTGGCCCGCGTCGACGTGCGCTTCGGCGGGCGCTGCTACCAGGACGTGCTGACGCTGGTGAAGGCGGCCGGCGCGTGGCGCATCGTCGCCAAGGTCTTCCACTTCGAGAACGCGGAGGAGCCATGCCGTACGTGAACGTGCAGATCACGCGCGAAGGTGCTTCCCGCGAGCAGAAGGCGGAGGTCATCCGCCGGATCACCGAGACACTGGTGCAGGTGCTCGGCAAGGAGCCAGCGACCACGTTCGTCGTCATCGAGGAGGTGGCGCTCGAGGACTGGGGCGTCGGCGGCCTGCCGGTCGACGAGTTCCGGCGGCGCCGGCGGAAGGCGCAGGGCTGAGGCCGCAGCGCGCTCGTCTCGCATCGGGACCGCCCGTTGGCATCGCCGCGCGCAGCGAACGCGCGTCGCCGTCGCGGCGAACCGCGCCGCAGCGTCGACGGCAGCGTCGATGCAGCCGGGTCGTACCACGACGAGGTGCCAACCATGACCGTCTCCGGTGACCTGTCCACCATCGACCTGGCGGACCTGCTGCAGAACATCGAGTCCCATTCGCGCACCGGCACGCTGAGTCTGCGCTCGGAGGCCGGCGACGCGAGTCTGTTCTTCCGCGACGGTCGTGTCGCGATGCTGCAGCGGCCGAACCGGCCGTCGCTGGTCGACATGCTGGTCGCCACCGGGCAGGTGACGGCGAAGAAGGTCGAGGCCGCGCGCAAGAAGCAGAAGGGCTCGCGCCGCTGCGTCGCCGAGTGGCTCGTCGGTGCGCGCTCGCTGACCGCCGAGGCGTTGCGCGAGTTCGCCGAACAACAGCTCGACGAAGACGTCGCCGACCTGATCGCCGACGCGAAGGGCGAGTTCGAGTTCGCCGAAGGCGACACGCCGGTCGGCGAGTTCGACCCGGACGAAGCGAGCCTGCAGCTGTCGCGCGCAGTGGCGCCGCTGGTGCTCGAGGCGACGCGGCGCGTCGACCATTGGGTCGAGATCCGCAAGTTCGTGCCGAGCGACGCCATGCACTTCCGCGTGCGCCCTGGCCAGAAGGCGCCGGCGGACTGCGAAGACGCCGAGACCGCGGCGTCGCTGCTGCAGCTGCTCGACGGTTCGCGCAGCGCGCTCGAGCTCGTGGCGATGTTCCCCGACCGCCGCTTCCTCGCCTGGAAGCTGCTGGCCGAACTGGTGCGCGACCACGTCGCGCGTCCGGCCTCCGGCGACGACCTGCTGGCGCTGGTGAAGGCGGCGGAGCACGACGATCCACAGCGGGCGCGCCTGCTGGCGCAACGTGCGCTCGACAGCGAGCCGCACCATCTGCAGCTGCTCGCGGCCGAGGCGGCCCTCGCCGAGCAGCTCGGCGACAAGAACGCCGCCACCGCGGCGCACAAGCTGCTCGCCCACCTGCATCTCGAGGCCGGGCGCGCCGACGAGGCGCTGACCGCGTTGACCGAAGGCAAGCGGCTGTCGCCGGCGGACCCGAGCCTGTGGGAACGTTCGCTGCAGCTGGCGCTGACGCAGGGCCGCCGCCAGGACGCGCTGCGCGAAGGCCTGCGGCTGGTCGAGCTCCATCGTGGACCCGGCTTGCACGCACGCGCGAAGGCGGTGCTCGATCGGCTGCTGAGCGTCGAGCCGAACGCGATCGAACTGCACGTCGAGTTCGCGCGCAGCTGCGTCGACTGCGGCACGTCCGATGAGGCGGTGAAGCATCTGGCGCGGCAGGGCAAGGTGCTCGTCGGCGCCGAGAACTACGTCGGCGCACGCACGCTCTACGGCGAGATCCTCGCCATCGACCCGAACCATCGCGAGGCGGCGGTGTCGATCGAGATGATCGACAAGGAGGAGTTCGCGCGGCGCCGCGCCCGCCGTCGTCGCTGGGCGATGGTCGCGTCGACCGCGTGCGCTGGCCTGATGCTCGGCACGCTCGCCTGCCTCGACGTCGTCGCCCGCGTCGCCTGCATCGAGGCGCGTTCGCTGATCGCGCGCGAACGCATGGTCGAGCACGGCCACCATCGCGACGCGCTGGCGGTTTGGGAACGGCTGCGCGCCGAGCATCCGTTCTCGCTGGTGCGCTGGCTGGAAGTGCCGCGCGAGATCGCCGACCTGCAGGACCGCATCGCCGAGGGCGTGGCCGAGCGCGAACCGGGCGAACTGCGGCAGCGCTGAGCCGGGCGCCGCAGCAAGCATGGCTACGGCTGGATCGTGATCGTCAGGCCGCGCGACGAGGCGAGTTCGAACTGGGCGCTGCTGCAGGTGTCGCCGAGTGCCGCCGCGGCCGGCCAGACCGACTGCAGGTGCAATCGCCACCCGATCGTCCAGGGCGACGATGGCAGGGTGAGCGCGCGACTGGCGATGCCGTGCGCATCGCTGTGCATCACGCCGAGCGGCCACTGCAAACCGAGATGCAGCCGCAAGCCGAGGCCCAGCGGGTCCCAGCCGCCGACCACCTTGGTGCCGGCCAGCAGCAGGCCCGTCGTCGAGCGCGGCGCGTTCGTGCACTGCACCCGGAAGCCGCTGGTGCCGAAGCGCGGCGCACGATTGCCGCTGAGGCCGATCGTGCCACCGCAAGCGGAAGTGCCGATGCCGTAACCGGCCAGACCAGGCGGCGCCGACACACCGCGCGCGACGTGAACCTCACCAGGCCCGACGGCGACGATCTCGACGCGGCCATCGCCGTCCAGATCCCCGACCACGAAGTCGTCGAACGCGCCGATCGCCACGCTCTGCACGGTGGGGAAGGCACCAGCGCCGTCGCCAAAGTGCACTTGGATGTTCGTGCCGACGCGGACCAGCACGTCACACCGACCGTCCATGTCGACATCCGCGGCACGGACGAGGCGCTGTTGGCTGGAGCTCCCAGGAAACGCGACGGTTGGCGCCAGGAAGCCGCCGACACCGTCGTTCGGGAACAGACGGACGACGCCCCCGAAGTCCTGAGCCAGCAGATCGGGGAACCCGTCGCTGTCGAAGTCGGCGAGGGCGAGCGGCACGAGGGCTTGCTGCCCCAGCAGGATCCCGCGGGGGAAGCCACCGAGGCCATCGCCATGGAGCACGACCATCAAGCCGAGACCACCCGCGAGCAGATCGAGATTGCCGTCGCGATCGACGTCCGCCGTCACGAACTTCACCACACCGATCGGCAAGGGCACCGGCGATGGCAGACCGACGGCGGCAGCGAAGCCACCAACCGGCAGACCGCGCACGAACGTGACCATGCCGCCGCCGAAGCCGACCAGGTCCGGGTGACCATCGCGGTCTACGTCCATCGGTGTGAACTGGAAGCCGAGCCCCGGCACGAGCATCCCCGGCGCGAAGCCGCCGAGACCGTCGCCCGACATCCGCTGGACCCCGAACGTCGGACCGCCGCCCTGGATCAAGTCGACCCGCCCGTCGGCACCGACATCGAGCACCGCGGTCGCCGGGGCTGGGATGCCGAACAGCGCCTGCGACACCACCAGCATCGAGAACCCGCCAGCGCCGTCGCCGAGCAGCGTGCGCACGGCCCCGTCCCCGCTCGGAGCGACCACGATGTCGACGTGGCCGTCGCCGTTCGTGTCCGCGAGCGCGACCGAGCCAGTGGTCAGCCCCGGCTGCGGAGTCGTCACGACGCTCCCGATACCTTGCGTCGGCGAGGGGGACGACAGAACGAACACACCGCACGCCACGCACAGGAAGCACTTCATCCTTCACCTCCGAACCGATTCGAGGAACCAACGGACCGCCTCACTGTGCCACAAACCCGCACGCCGGCGGCGAAGCAGCGGAGATACTGCCATCCTCGCCACCATGACGACCCGCGCGCTCGCTTTGCTGTCGTTCGCCATCGCCCTCGGCCTCGACGCCCCTCTCCGCGCCCAGGACGATCGGCCGACGTCGCAGCCGGTGCGGGTGAGCGCGAGCCTCGACGCCACCGTGATGGCGCAGAGTGGGCGCGCGCCGCTGCGGCTGTCGTTCACGGCCGAGGAACAGTTGGTGCGCGCACTCGCCGTGCGCATCGAGCTGCGGCACGGCAAGGACCTGGTGCTGCGCCGCGACCACGCGCCGCCGGTGCCGAGCAAGCAGTGGCCGAAGGGCAAGGCCGTCGACTACGAGCTGCCGCTGGTGTTCGCGACGCCGCCGGCGGGCGTGGCCACTGGCGACACGATCGACGTCTGGCTCGGCTTCGTCGACGCGGCCGCAGACGACAAGGTGCTGCCGCCGCTCGGCAAGGACGTCGGCCGCGACGGACTCGTGCGCGTGGCCTCGTTCGTGTTCCCGGACCTGAAGGGCACGCCCGACGCGGCCGCGGTCGACGCGACGATCACCGCCGCCCTCGCCCTCGCACCGAAGAACCCGCAGGCGGCGTGGGACCAGCTCGAGTTCGCGTTCCGCCGACTCGACGACTACCCGCTGAAGGCGAAGCTGCAGAAGGCGCTGCTGACCGTCGGGCGCATGCCGCCGGCACCGTTGTCGTTCGAGGAACAGGACATCGTCAAGGAGCGCATCCGCGCGGAGCGCGCGCGCTACCTGCGCCAGGTCGCCGGCTGGATGTACGACCGTGGCAAGCTGCTCGGCGCCTTGCTGCTGCTCGACGAAGTCGGCGGCGCGCTGCAGGAACAGGCCGATCGCGCCGTGCTCGGCTCGCTCGCCGACGCGCGCCGCGTCACGCAGGATCGCGACGGGATCGTCGCCAAGGTGTTCGAGCTCGACAAAGCGCAGCGCGACGCCGTCGACGCGCTCGTGCAGAAGCACCCGAAGATGGCCGAACGGCTGGCCGTCGGCGTCGAGCTGGCGGCGAAGGACAAGGCGCAGCGCGGCATCGCGCGCGAACTGGTGCGCACCGTCGAGTTCACGCCCGAACTGCGCGAACAGGCGGCGGCGGCGCGCGCGGCGATGGAGAAGGCGTGGCTCGCCGACGTGCCGGCCGAGGAACGCACCGAGGCGGAGGCGGCGATGAACCACCCGTGCTGGGCCCGCACCAGCACGCGCACGAGCCATCGCTTCGTCTTCATCGGCCCGCAGCAGCTGGTGTCGACGATCCCGGCCGACAGCGCGCTGCGCTTCGACCTCGCCTATCTCTACGTCACCGACCTGTTCGGCCGCGTGCCCAATCCCGACGGCGACCGCGTCACCGTCTACTGGAAGGAACTGTGGGATTTCGGCGGCGGCGTCGGCGGCGGCAAGATCATCGACATCGGCAACGCCAAGCCCGATGCGAAGGACACACGCGTCGACAACGGCCTGCTCTACCACGAGCTGACGCACTGCGTCGACGACACCAACCCGGTCTACGGCGGCATGCGCGAAGGGCTCGCCGACTTCGGCGCCGCGTTCGCGCAGTGGGAACTCGGCCAGGTCGCCGGCGGCCGCGCCGCCATCGGCATGGCGCAGCGCGCGTTCCTGCAGGACTACCTGCAGCGCGACCTCGAGTACTGGCGCATCCCGAACTACGGACCGAGTGCCGGCTTCCTGCTGCACTTCGTCGTCACCCACGGCAAGAACGGCGACGGCTACCGCTGGGAGCTCTACCGCAAGTTCTTCCGCGACTACCGGCGCTGCCCGATCAAGGACACGCGCACGCCGACGCTGGCGCGCGCGTTCGCCTTCCACCTGTGCGAGGCGTTCGGCCCGCAGGCGTTCGCCGACCTGGTGAAGTTCCGCTGGCCGCTGCTGCCCGACGAACTCGACGCGGTGAAGCGTGAGTTCGCCGCGGCCGCCGCCAGGGACCTCGACGTCGACATGACGGACGCGAAGGGCTCGGCGGTGACGCGCGACCAGACGGCGCGGCGGCTCGCCAAGGAGGAGAAGGGGCTCGACGAGTTCGCCGCGGAGCTCGGCGTCGTGCGCGACTGGTGGGTCATCGGGCCGTTCAAGAAGGACGGCGTCGACCCCGACGCCTACCGCTTCCCGCCGGAGCTCGAGATCGACCTGAAGGCGCGCTACGAGAGCATCAACAACAACCCGACGTGGCGGCATCCCGGCGAGAAGCCGGTGACGGTCGAGAACAGCGGCTGGGTGCAGTTCGACTGGCAGTACATGGACAACAGCGCCATCTACGCGCTGACCCACGTCACCGTCGACAACGAGGTCGAAGCGTGGTTCCACGTGCGCGCCGACGACGAGCTGACGCTGTTCGTCGACGACGAGCTGATCGGCAAGCACGACTTCCACAACAGCGGCGGTGGCCCGTGGCGGCCGCGCAACCGCGTGCACCTGCCCGACGTGATCCGCTTCCCGGTGAAGCTGACGAAGGGGCGCCACAAGGTGCTGCTGAAGATCCGCAACGGCGGCGGCCTCGCCGGCTGCACGCTCGCCATCGCCCAGCGCAACGGCACGCCGCTGCCGGGCTGGCGCACCGACCTGCAGCCGCCGCAGAAGAAGCTGGCGGCGATCGACATGCCCGAGGGCAAGCGCTGGCCCTCGCGCTTCCGCGCCCTCTTCGACCAGGCCGGTGGGCACAAGAAGCTCGACGCCACCGTCGGCCAGTGGCGCGTGCGCAACGGCGCGCTCGAGGGCTTCGCCACCGACCGCGGCGTCGAGTGGCGCAAGTACACCGTTCGCCCCGGCTTCCCGAAGGACTCGCCGTCGAACCTCGCGTGGCTGCCGGAGAAGGCGACGGAACCGCTCGAGGCCTACTCGCTGGCGATCGACCTCGCTGCCGGCAGCCGGGCGCCGAAGCTGTGCGTGATCCTGCAGGGCGACGGCCAGCGCGACGCGCTGTGCGGCTGGACGCTGATCCTCGAACCGCACGGCGACAAGGTGCGCGCGTACCTCGAACGCTACGACCTGCGCATGTTCGAGAGCCCGTTCGTGCCGTTCGCCGTCGACGAGAAGAAGCCGACGCAGCTGGTGCTCGACTGGTTCGGCAAACGCTTGTCGGTGCGCCTCGGCGGCCACGTGCTGTTCGACCAGGCGCCGCTGCTGGCGATCCCGGGCAAGCACCGCATCGGCGTCGCCACGTGGGGCGAGGACCTGCGCATCGAGGAGATCGAGCTGCGCGGCCAGGCCCGCACGCGCTGAGCGGTGGCTCGGCGCGTCAGGTCACCTCACGTCACGCCGGCGGCAGGAACGGCCGCCAGCCGTCGCCTTCGGCAAGGAACTCGCGGTTGCAGCGGACCAGCGCCGCCCGACCGGACCAGCCGCGAAGCTTGCTGCATCCCTCCCACAGCCCCGCGCGAAGAGGCGCGGCATGAACGCCCGGCTCGACCTGTTCGCCGCCCACGCCCAGCGCCAACCCCAGGCCGGTCGCACCAGCTGCCGCGCCCCACAACCGCTCGTCCGCCCGACGCGCGAACAAGCCCACGAAGCCCTGCGCACGCTGCTCGCGTGGATCGGCGAGGACCCGACGCGCGAAGGCCTGCGCGAGACGCCGGACCGCGTGCTGCGCGCCTACGGCGAGTACTTCGGCGGCTACGGCCAGGACCCGACCGAGCTGCTGCAGAAGAGCTTCGAGGAGCTCGACGGCTACTCCGGCCCGGTCGTCGTGCGCGACATCGAGGTGCACTCGCACTGCGAGCACCACATGGTGCCGTTCACCGGCCGCGCCCACGTCGCCTACCTGCCGAACGCGCGGGTCGTCGGCCTCAGCAAGCTGGCGCGCCTGGTCGACGCGTTCTCGCATCGCCTGCAGATCCAGGAGCGCCTGACCGCGCAGATCGCGAATGCGATCCAAGAGGCGCTGGCGCCGCGCGCGGTCGCGGTCGTCGTCACCTGTGAGCACCAGTGCATGGCGACGCGCGGCGTGAAGAAGCACGGCGCGATGACGCTGACGACGCAGTGCCTGGGCCTGTGGCAGGACGATGCGGTCGCGCGTGCGGAGATCCTGCGCCAGCTCGAAGACTGAGCTGCGGCGACGGCCTGCGGGTCGGGCGACGGCACCCGGGTGGACGTCCGGACGGGGAGGAAGACCGCGAAGGCGTGGCAGCTCGGCCGCTGGGGCCCCGCGTTTGCGAAAGGTCTGGTAGCGTGTTGCCTCGGCCACAGGGCTCGTTCGCAACCCACCTCCTCCAAACCAAGCACCATGACGCCACTCCGTCTCGTCTCCGTCGCACTGCTCGGTGCGACCCTCGCCGCCCAGCAGCAGGTGACCCTCCCGGACAATCACTACTTCAGTGAGAACAACCTGCAGCTCAACAACATCGGCACCACCGCCTGGTGGCGCCCGACCGCCGGCCGCATGCAGATCCTCTACGAGGGATCGAACTTCACCGGCGTGACCGGGCCGATCTTCATCACGAAGATCAAGTTCCGCGGCGAGGACGGCGAGATCAACCTCGGCGGCCAGGTCTACACCGGCGTCAACGTCGCCGTCGGCTCGACCTCGCTGAGCAACGTGACCATGACGAACACGTTCGCCAACAACCTGGCGCCGGCCCTGCCGGCGACGACGACGATGGGGCCGACGGTGACCACCAACGTCACGGTCGCGCCGTCGATCGGTTCGATGCCGAACAACTGGAACATCGAGATCGACCTCGTGAGCCTCGGCGGTGCGATCGCGTTCGACCCGACCAGCAGCGAGCCGAACTTCCTGATCGACATCACGATGCCGAACGCGCCCAGCAACGCGGCGCCGCTGTCGCTGATCGCGATGGCGAACACGACCGGCGGCTCGCCGTTCATCCGCGGCGCCGGCGTGACGACGGCCACGCCAGCAGCCGTGAGCGGAACGCTGAGCGCCATTCCGCTGATCGTCGGCGTCGAGTTCGCCGGCACCGGCGGCTTCAACCCGGTCGTGGTCGCCCGCAACGAGATCTACGGCGGCGCCTGCGGCGGCTCGGCCTCGTCGTTCTACCAGGCGTTCCTGAACGGCCAGGAGTGGGACCTGAACAGCGGCCTGACGCTGACGCCGGACAATCCCACGGCGCCGACCTTCTACACGGTGACGACCGGAGCTCCGGCCTTCGACCCGAGCAAGGTCAACACCACGGCCAACTCGATCGCCGACGACGCGCTGGTGACGCACCCGCTCGGCTTCACGCACGCGTTCCCGGGTGGCTCGACGAGCTCGATCGTCGCCAGCACCAACGGCTTCGTCTGGCTCGACCCGACGATGAACGACAACCAGTTCGCCGGCGTCGTCAGCCGCCTGCTCGGTGACCCGGTCACCGGCTCGGTGGCGCCGATCGTGCAATACAGCGGCGGTCGCTATGCCCTGTATTGGCACGACCTGAACATGAGCAAGAACCTGACGCTGAACCCGCAGGCCGGCTTGCACGTGTTGACCGACACCAGCGGCGGCCCCGGCAACGCGGTCGCCTACGTGACCTGGCGCGACGTCGCCGAGTTCAACACGGTCGGTCCGTCGTCGGGCGTCACGCCGATCACCGGGCACACGATCTGGAACTTCCAGTGTGTGATCCACCAGGCCACCGGCGTCGTCGAGTTCCGTTACGGCAGCATGCCGCAGTTCACGACCTCGAGTGGTTCGACCCTCGGCCACCACGCGGCGATCGTCGGCTTCTCGCAGGGTCGCATCGGCGGCCTCTCCGGCGTCAACTCGGTCGACCCGCAGTCGCGCGACCTGTCGATCGAGCCGGCGTTCACGACGTCGCCCGAAGGCTTGTTCGGCAACATCGGCCAGACCGCGGTGACCACGCCGGTCGCCGGCGGCATCCAATACAACGGCCGCCTGTTCCCGGGCCAGACGGTGGCGTGGAACGCGAACAACATCCCGCCCGGCTCGCTGCTCGGCGTGCAGTTCCTGGACATCACGGCCGTGCGGCCCGGCATCCAGTTCCCGACGATCACGGCGCCGGGCTGCATGATCAGTCTGACGCCGACGGCGCTCGCCTGGGAGACGTTCGTGCTGCCGGGCGCGAACGTGACCGGCACCGCGACGCTGACGATCCCGGCCGGTCTGGACGGTGTGGATCTGCACGCGCAGTTCCTGGTGCTCGACGGCCTGTTCGGCGGCCCGAACCTCGTCACCTCGTCGAGCAACGCGATCCGCCACACGATCGGTCAGAACTGATCGCGGCGGGTGGATGGAGCCGGTGACGCTGCGGCGGGGCAGCGCACCGGCGACCATCGCGGCGATGGGGCGGTACCACGAGGCCCTGCCAAGGCGCGGATGGTCCGATACCAGCCGGTCCGCTGCCTACCTGACGTCGATCCGCGCGAGCTCCTGGATCGACTCGCGCACTGCCTGCCCAGGCCCCTGGATCAACAGCTGCTTGGGGTCTGTACCACGGCTCACGCGCACACCTTCCGGCAGCTTCGCCTGCAGCCGCGCTTCGGCATCGGCCGCAGACACGTGCTGCAGAGCCACCGAGGTCAGGACCTGATCGTTCGAGGATCCGCCGGCACTCGCCAGCGCTGCAGAGTCGACGTAGCGGGCGAGCGATCCTTCAGAGTCGTCAGACTTCGACGGGATCTGCCGGCAGGCAGCGGTGAGCGCCAGCAGGGCGATCGAGAGAGCCAGGAGGCGTTGGTACATGATGGCTGGGACCTGGTTGCTGCCACCGATATTCCGGACTGGATCGGAGGTCGCGCCCACTACCAGAACGGCCGGAACACGGCCGCATGCCCGCGGTCCGATCAGCACCCGAAATTGCCGAACACCAGCGACACCCCGGCAGCCAGCACCCAGGCCACCACACCGACGATCGCTGGCCAGAGCAGCGAACGCTTCGCAGCGCCGATGAGCCGTTCCTTGCCGACGAAGTAGCACGCCGGCAGCAAGCCGAACAGCAGTTGGCACGGCAGACCGAGCACCGCCAGCATCAGGCCGAGGGGCGCACGCATGTCGCGGGTCCCGATCGACAGCGGCAAGCAGACCAACGCTCCGCACAGCATCACGAGTCTCAACGTCCGGAACATGCTCGCGCGGCCGGACGGTCCGTTTGGTGGGTAGAGCCGCTGTCGGAGGCTGCTCGGATTCTTCATTCCGCGCGTTCCACCGTGATCGCATCACGTTCGTGGTGCACCCAGCGAGTCTTGGGCTCAGGGCCTCCCGCCATTTCCACGGCGCCCCGGAGGTCCAGGTCGAACCACACCTGCGTTCCCTCCTCGAGTGCGATGTAGAGAGTCCGCCGGCCACTTCCGCCCCAATAGACGACACCGGAGTCGATCGCGCGCGAGGCGTAGGCCTCGCGAACCTCGGCCTCGCTCTGTCCCACCCAGCTGCTCGCGGGGCGGACGGGGGCTGCCGAACAGCCGAGCAAGGTCGATGCCAGCAGCAGCGCCAGGCACGGCCTGCGTTGCAGACGGTCCGCCATCCATGCAGGGGTTGTCATCGCGGATCTCACGGAAAACGGATGCGGTGTCGACCTGGAGAAGCGAGCAGACGTCCACCAGTGGTCTTCGGCGCCCCGCTGCTCTCGCCCGACTGGCGGCACTCGGCGACCGGGCGGCTAGCTGGACAGCCAAGAGACCAGCGCGCGGCCCAGGAGGGCCCATGGCACCCACACCCTCAGCATCCAGACCGCCACTCTCGTTGCGGGTGACGGCGACTGCGCCCTACTGGATGCACCATGCCACATCGCGAACGTGACCAGAGTGCCGAACACCATCAGGCCCACGCCCACCACCGCCCACACCAACGTCGGGATCAGCACGCCGACGTAGCCGAGCGAGAAGATGGCGACAGGGAACAGCCCTTCGTCTTGCCACGCGAACCCTTGCTTCCCATCGTGCGACATTCGTTTTGCCCGAGGTGGTGTTGGCAAGCAGCCTATCAGAACGAGCTGCCTCGACCATCCGGATGTGGATGCAACTCGACGAAGTCGCGCAACGCCTGGCGGAGATCGATGCCACACCACGCACACACGCAGTCAGCAAGTGGTCGCGAACCGTTGGGAACGCAGCAGGACCTGCCGCAGGGCCTCGCACCTTCCTGGCGGCGTTCCACGAGAATGCTCGAAGCTCTACCGCCCACTGCACCCTCGGCTCGTCTCCGCACACACGCCGCCAGAGGCTAGCCAGGCCGCTCGACCAGCTCCCATTCGAGCCCGGCTGCCTTCGCGAGCTCGAGCACTCGTTCGAACGGCCGCACGTCCAAGGCGGTCGCCCACAAACAGAGCCCCTCCTGCGTTTCGACGACGAGGTCGGCATCGCCGTAGAGCCGCACAGGTTCGGAGTACCAGGAAATGTCCGGAACCGGCAAGCGCGGCAGGTGCTCGACGATCGCAGAGCAGACGGATTCCTGGGCCGCGACGCCGTAGGCGCGGAAGAGCGTACGAGGCGAGTTCTTCACCCCGAGAAGCAACCACCAGATCGCCAGGTTGCCGATGCTGGGCGCTGCCTGACGCAGGTTCCGCTCGTCGTCGGCGAGCAGCACCACCGCCGGATCCGGATCGTGCACTGCCGCCAAGGGGATCGCCCATCGATGCACTCCCTGGTTCTCGCAGGCAATCACCAGGTGCCCTTGGTCGACGCAGAGTTCGTGCGGCGCATACAGGACGTCCTGCACGTTCCACGCATCGGTGCGCTGCCCGAATCGCTCGTGGAGCTCGCGCAGGGCGGCCGGCAACGCGAAGCCGAGCTGCGCTTCGGCTCGGTCCAGTTCGCCGGGCTTCGTCGTCGGTGCGGCCCCATCGCCATACCAATCGGAGAGCAACCCCGCGACGCGGCACCACTTCGCTTCACGTGCAGACGATCCACCCGACGCAGAGTCCTCGATGCGCGTCATGCAGCAGCCTTCATAACCCCTTGACGACCCGCACTGGGCTCGTCGAACCGTCCGGACCGAAGCTCACCACCATCCACATGCGGTCGAACACGAAACCGCGCCTCTGCAGCCCCACGTAGTAGCCGAGCTCGGCTTCTTCCAGAAAGAGGACTGCGATGCTCTTCCGTACGACGATCATGCCCACCCGACTCTTTGACCCTCAGCCGCGAGCGCTGCTGCGCCGCTCACCGGCTTCAAGGTCGTTTTGGGCAGCAGCCTATCGTCCCGCGATCGTCCGATCGCGAGCGCCCGACCAGGATCTGATGTAGAGGACGTGTCCCCGCTCCATGCCTCGCAGGTCCGGCTCCTCGGTCGCCGTCAGGATCCCGGAGCCGGACCACTTGCCGTCGCGTGTCCAGTCCCCGACGAGCGTCTCGTCGAGCATCAAGGAGCGAATGAACCTGATCGGGTCCCTTTCGGGCCATGGAACCGGAACCGGCCAGTCGAAGTGCATGTGGAACATGCCAAAGCCAACGGTGATCTCACCCCCATCGGTGGTGACCCAGAACTCGCAATCCTGTCGGACCGGTCCCGGCTCGAGGTGAATCAGCAGCAGACCATGCTCGGCGCGGGCGTGGTCGCGGAGGCTCGGAACGGCGGCGAACAGCGAGTCAGCGAATGATCGCGAAAAGTCGTCAAGGCCGTCCATTGTGCGCAACCTTCCCTGTCCAACGTTCTTGACGCTCACCCGCCGGCGCCGCTCGGGGCTTCGGTCGGCTGCTGCGTCCGTCTGGGCAGCCTATCGTCTCTGAATCGGCGAAGCAGCAGCAGGGTGGCGATTGCCGATGCAACGGCCCCAAACGACCAGATCCACAACCATCCAGTGAAGGGGCGTTCGTGGACCGACACCCTATCCAGCATGTTGCCTTCAAGCTCTGGGAATGTCTTGCCGGCAACAAGCTGCACGAAGACGTCCAAGCCAGCCACCCTCGAGCGCGGAAGTTTCAAGTCCGACTTGCGGGTGGTGTCGTACTCGACGAGAAGCGTCGTGGCTGACACCCAACGACAGACAACGCCCCATGCACGATCGTTGACATGCGCACCGTAGAACCTGGCGACGGGTGCGTGCCCACGTAGCGAGCCACCTGTCTCAATCACGTAGACGTCGTGACCGACATCGGTGGTCGCACCGCCGTCCCACTCGACCACTACCGCTTCGAGAGACCCTCCAGGGCTCCCAACGCGAGCAACCTCGTCGACCTGGGCGGCACCAAAACTCACGATGCTACTGCAGACCACGAAGACCGCCGTGACCGCTCCGGCCCAGATCAGAATGGCCAACACCGTGTCTCCCCACTGAGGATTCTTCATGTCGTGCCTGTGGGTTCCGGGAAGTCTGACGCCCTGATTCCGGAAAGTCTGGCGTCCTGAAG
>ERZ1066117.105-NODE-105-length-91865-cov-16.543688_pt1 | contig 91865 bp, 75 predicted proteins | sample MGYA00382764_ERZ1066117 | MGnify/ENA primary metagenome ERZ1066117 (study PRJEB33369, sample SAMEA5778347) | biofilm metagenome | biome: Industrial cooling water; feature: Water cooling tower basin; material: Biofilm | place: United Arab Emirates | collected...
CGTTCACGTCGCCTGCGTCCTCGTCACCATGCGGGCTTTGTGAAACCGCTTCTAGGAGGCGGGAACCCTGCGCGGGGTCAAGACTACAAAGCCCGTCGATGCGATCGTGTTGGCATCGGGCTGCATCACGAGGGCATGCGATCGCCTGTTCGGGCGCACACAAGACCACAACGTGTCGCCGTGTCGCACCACGCGCCGCGCACGTCCTGGAGCGTCATCGAAGACGAGTGGGTTGATGGCGTCGATCCTGCCTGGGCTGACCGACGCGATGTCGATGTAGCCGATCGTCGCAGGGGGGTTCCGCGCGTCGACCTTCGCGGCATTCACGTCGGCGACTTCGCGAAGCGGAACCGTGGTCCGCTGGGTAGGCACGGGGGAGCGGTCCACGAACCACTCGCGGTAGAGCGACCGCGCCATCTCGTCGAGCACGCGGATTCGGCGCTCGCAGTTCTCGATGAGGGCGTCGTACGCCGAGAGGATCCCCGCGATGCGCCGTTGCTCGGCAAACGAGGGGAGGTCAACTGGTTCGCGATCAGCGAACGTCGTCCACTGGAAGCGAGCAACACCGGTGTGCTGCGTGTGGTACGCGTGCATCTTTCCGCTCGCGTATAGGTACTGCAGGAACCAGAAGAGGTACTCGGGATCGCACAGCTCGCGCCGGATGCGAATGAACCGGCTGAAGCTCGCACAGGTCAGCGCATGCTCCGACTGCTGGAACAGCGGTGGTCGAACCAGAAGAGTGCGACCTGTGATCTCATTCTTCGTACCTCCCGCGACCTCCATGACGATGTCGAAGGGGCGAAGCACCTTCCGGTCAGCCTTCCTGGCCTGCACATAGCGCAATGGAACCCCTTCGAGACAACCAATGCGAGCTGATGCGAAGTCGGTCCCGCGGATGCAGAGCATCGGAACATGGTCGCTTGCAGGCTCACCCTTGCCCCATTCGCCGTCCAGCGACGTATCAATCAAGTCGCGCAGGGTGCTTACACTCATCACTCCATCACCCCCGCCGCGTTCTTGGCGATCACCCTTTCCAGCTTGTGCGCTTCCGCCGTCAGCTTCTCGAACTCCGCATGCAGCTCCGCGAACCGCGTGCGGAAGTCCTCGTCACTGACCGCCGCCCCCTCCGCGACCCCGACGTAGCGCCCCGGATTCAGGCTCCACCCTTCCTTCTCGATCTGCTCGATAGTCGCCACCTTGCACAGCCCGGCGACGTCCGCGTACTGCGCCTTCTTGCCAAACACCTCACGCAGCTTGGCCGCAGCCTCGTCGCCGCCGAATGTCAGGTCGATCTCCTCGCCTCGGTACAGCCGCACGAGGTTCGCCAAGAACCCGACCTGCCCTTCGGTCCAGTCGCGGTGCGCACGATCGATCTGCCGGTAGACGTTGCGTGCGTCGACGAACAACACCTGATCCCGCCGCTTTCCCTGCTTGCCGCGGTCGAGGAACCACAACGTCACCGGCAGCGTGACCGTGTAGAACATGTTCGGCCCGACCGAGACCATGACATCGACGGCCCGCGCCTCGATCAGCTTCTTGCGAAGCTCCTGCTCCGAGCTGCGTGCGTCGGACGCCGAGTTGGCCATCACGAAGCCGGCACGGCCCGTACGGTTCAAGGCGCCGTAGAACAGCTGGATCCAGAGGTAGTTTGCGTTGTCCGGCTTTGGCAGACCGAACGGGAAGCGCCGCCCCTCGCCGACCGCCCCTTCGAGCCGTTCCTTGTCGACCTTGTCGACGTTGAACGGTGGGTTGGCGAGCACGAAGTCGAAGCGCCCAGCCTGGTTGTGCGGATCGTCGTAGTAGGCGTTCAGGTCGCCACCGTGCCGGATGTCCCCTTCGAGCCCGTGCACCGCGAGGTTCATGCGGCACAGGCGGCCGGTGTCGTCGACCTTCTCGATGCCGTGGATCGCCAGCGCCGTCTGCGCACTGCCTTTCTTGTGCTCGGCGACGAAGCGTGCGCTCTGCACGAACATGCCACCCGAACCACAGGCCGGATCGAGCACCTTGCCGCCGAATGGTTCGAGCACCTCGACGAGCAGGCGCACGATTGACGTCGGCGTGTAGAACTCGCCGCCGCCCTGGCCTTCCGTCATCGCGAACTCGGCCAGGAAGTACTCGTAGATCTTGCCGAACGCGTCGCCTTCGAGGTCGTCGGGGATGACCGCGAACGCCTTCAGCAGCTCCTTCAGCAGGCGCGCGTTGAAGCCCTGGTAGGTCTTCGGCAGCACGCCGGCGAGGTGCGTGTTGTCGGCTTCGATCACCTTCATCGCCGCCTCGACCGCCTGGCCGAGCGTGACCTTGTCCTTGCCGCCCTCCGGGTACTCGAGCAGGTAGCCATACCGGGCATGCGGCTGCAGGTAGAGCACACCCTCGGCGTGGTAGCTGCCCGGGTCATCGACGCGCGAGCCGCGCCGGCCGGTCGCTGCCTTGCCCAGCTCGTCACGGCGCTTCTGGAAGCGCGCGTCCGCGAACTTCAGGAAGATCAGGCCCAGCACTGGCTGGCTGTACTGCGCGGCGGTCAACCCGCTGTTGGCGCGCAGGTTGTCGGCGGCGTCCCAGAGCTGCTTCTCCAGCGTCTTGGTCGCGGTGTCCTTCTGGGCGGGAGCGATCCATTCCATGGGGCTACGAGCGGGCGGGGTCCTTCGGGAGTAGCAGGTCGAGCACGGCTTGGGCGCGCGGGCCCTCGACGATGCGCTCGGCCGGGCCGAGTGTGCCCTTAGGCAACTCGACGATCGACGGAGTCACGAGCGTGATGCGCGCCTGGAACGGGAACTTGCCACCCCACGCCTTCGCCACGAGCTTCTTGCCGCCGTCGGTGGCGGCGCGCCACAGCCCGAACAGCGTGTCGTATTCGTAGTGCAGCAGGAGTGCGTCGCCGGCCTTCACCTGCAGCGGCCAGGGATCGTTCGAGCCGAAGACGCCCTTCTCGATGCACTCCATGTAGGTGTTCCCGCTGCACTGGAACACGAAGAGCTTCGGGGTGACCGAGGGCATGGACGGTGTGGCTTGGCGGCGGGGACTCTCCCGCGCGCGGCGAAGTTGTAGCCACGGCCGGGACGCGCGCCAGAATGGACGCGAGGCACCTCACAGTGCGCTGCGCGGGGAGAGTCGTGCTGGCTAGCCCGAGTCGTGATACCTTACGCGCCTTCGAGCCAACCCGTCCGAGCATCCACCCAAGCGGCTCAAGGTCCTCAACCCATTGAGGCACCCGCTTGGCCAAGTCCGCCGCCACCCCGTCGCCGGTCGAGATCGTCCCGACCTCCCGGCTGTTCTGCTCCCCGACGAACCCGCGCAAGAACGACGCGGCCGTTCCTCACGTCGCGGCCAGCATCCGCCGCTTCGGCTGGCAGCAGCCCATCGTCGCCCGCCGCACCGGTGAGGTGATCGCCGGCAACACCCGGCTCAAGGCCGCGCAGGAGCTCGGCATGACCGAGGTGCCGGTGTGGTGGTTCGACGGGTCCGACCTCGACGCGGTGGCCTACAACTTGGCCGACAACCGACTCCACGAGTTCTCCCAGTGGAACGAACCGGAGCTTGCGGCGCTGCTCCAGCAGCTGAAATCCGAGGACTCGCTCGACGGCGTCGGCTACTCGACCGAGGACCTCGACCTCCTGGTCCAGCAGCTGCGCGAACAGGAGGAGATCGACCGCGACCTGGTCGACGAAGGTGCCGAGGCCCCGCCCGCCGTGGCCGCGTCGAAGGCCGGCGACCTGTGGGTGCTGGGCGACCACCGCCTGCTCTGCGGCGACTCGACCAGCCTCAAGGACGTGCACCGCGTCATGGCCGGCGAGAAGGCAGCACTCGTCGCCACCGACCCGCCCTACCTCGTCGACTACACCGGCGAGCGGCCTAACGACTCGGGCAAGGACTGGACCGACCGCTACCGGGAGATCGACATCCAGGACGCCGACGGGTTCTTCCGCGCGGTGTTCGTCAACGTGCTCGACGTGCTCGGACCGAAGGGCGCGCTCTACTGCTGGCACGCGCACAAGCGTTGCGGCGACATCCAGCGCATCTGGCGCGAGCTGGGCATCCTCGACCACCAGCAGATCATCTGGGTCAAGCCGACGCCGGTGTTCGGCCGGGTGTACTGGCACTTCCAGCACGAGCCCTGCGTGATGGGCTGGCGGCAGGGCGACAAGCCCGAGCACGACGGCGTGCACGAGCACACCAGCGTCTGGAGCGTCGACTGGGACGGCAAGGCGAGGGTCGTGGGCAACGAGCACCCGTGCTTGCACCCAGATGCGTTGGTGTTGGCCGAGGCTGGCTGGCGGTCGATCGCGTCGCTGCGGGTCGGCGAACGGGTCTACGCGGCCGACGGTCGGTTCCACGCGATCACGGACGTCTCGTCGCACCGCTACACGTCGCCGGCCCTGATCGAGATCCGCGCCCGTGGCGACTCCACCACCACGCTGGCCAGCGACAACCACCCGTTCTTGCTGTGGCGCGACGAACCGACGTGGGTCCGCGCCGACGCCATCGAGGTCGGCGACCAGGCCATGACTCCCGCGATGCCGGCTGGCCAACCTGACCCGTTCCCGCAGGCCGGCACCGTGCAGATCGAGCACGAAGGCCAGCTGTGGCTGCTACGTCGCGTCGAGGCCGTGGATCGCGTGCCCTACGTCGGCGACGTGTGGAACCTGTCCGTCGACGGCTGCCCCTCGTTCCAGACCTCGGTGGGCATGAGCCACAACACCGAGAAACCCGTCGAGCTCTTCGTCCGCCCCATCAAGAAGCACACGAAGCCTGGCGCCGTGGTGTTCGAGCCGTTCTCGGGTAGCGGCTCGCAGCTGATCGCCGCCGAACGCACCGGCCGCCGTTGCCGCGCGATCGAGATCAGCCCGCCGTTCGTCGACGTGGCGATCCGCCGCTGGCAGAAGGCCACGGGGCAGGCCGCGACGCTGGACGGCGACGGGCGGACGTTCGCCGAGGTTGTTGCCGAGCGGGGTGTGTCGTGACCTACTTCCTCGCGAACGTGATCGGGTTCGCCTGCTTCCTGGCGTTCCTGTTCGCCTTGATGCGCTGGCCCCGCGTCGTCGGCGGCACGGCGATGCTGGTGCTCACCACCGCCGGCTGCGCTGCGGCGAGCCAAGGGCAGACGCACAACGCGGTCACGGCCTTCTTCTACAGCGTGCTGTTCGGCCTCGCGGCACTCGCCTGCACCCCGACCACTCGCAGGGGGAACGCGCCATGACCGAGAAGGAGAACACCGGCCGCGACGCGCAGGGCCGCTTCACGCAGGGCAATCCGGGCGGTCCGGGTGGCGCACGTCGTCGCCCGTCCGCCTTGCAGCGCGCTGCCGAGGAGGCGGTCACGCCCGAACTCGTGCAGGCGATGATGCGCAAGGCCACGCGCCTCGCACTCGAAGGCAACCTGTCTGCGATGCGCCTCGTGCTGGAACGGACTGCGGGTCGCCCACCCGAGGCGCCGGTGGACGTCGAGCCGATCGGCATCGCGCTGCCGAAGCTGCAGACGGCCGCCAACTGCAACACCGCCATCGAGATGCTGTTCGACGGCATCGTGAAGGGCACCGTCGATCGCGAGGCGGCGAAGTTGCTGATCGACACCGTGCAGACCCGGCTGCGCGTGCTCGAAGTCACCGACCTCGAAGCGCGGCTGGCCGAACTCGAACGGATCGCCGAGATGCATGCACCGCGCGACGGGAGGCGTTCATGAAGCGCCCCACCACCCAGCGACTCGAAGGCGTCGAGGGCGCCATCTACCGCATCCCGGTGCCGCCGCAGCTGGTCGAAGAGGCGTTGGCCACGTTCCTGTCGACTGGCGATCTACCGGACGATCCGCGCGTTGCCATGCAGGTCGCCAACCGCATCCAAGACCGCAGGCCGCCGGGCGTGTGCGGCAGCACGTTCGATTGGGCCATGGCGATCCGCGAGTACATGGAGAAGATCGAGCGCGAGCAGGACCTCATACGCGACGCACTGTTCGAGGAGGCGATCTGGGCGACGGGCCTCGTCCGCACGGGAGCGCGGGCGATGCTGCACGGGCTGGTCGTCGCCGGCTTCGATCTGCGGGAGCCGAACTTCGCGGGCGTGCCATTGCCTGAGTTCGGCGGCGTGGGCCTCTACATGCTCGACTTCCCGCTGCGGTTCGTCGGGCCGCAGTACGCCGAGCAGTGCGAACGGCTGGTGCTGCGGTGCGATGCGCTGGCGCGTGCCGTCCCGCACGACGATCGGGTGTGGCGCCGGGCGATGCACACCGCCTCGGAACTGTTCCAGAGCTACGGCGAGCGGCCGGCGGACAGGCTCGTGCTCGAGTGCGTCCTGGCGCTAGGCGAGATGGAGATGTTCATCGCGCAGGTCGGGGGCAAGAAGGTCGACGAGGAGCTGGCCGCCTTCGACGCGGCGTTCATGACGACCGGCGAGGACCGCGAACGGGCGATCGAGCGGCTGCAGACGATGGCGGCGGCCGGCCGGTTCGTCGGGGAGGTGCGCTGATGGTCACCCACCGTGGCAGCAAGCGGCGGATCGAGAGGGTGAAGCACCACTTCTCGACGCGCCCGATCCCGCAGCAGGTGGTCGACGAGGCGTTCGAGGAGTTCCGGTTCGAGGGCGAGCTACCTGACGACCAGCGGCTGGCGGAACTGGTGTGCGGCAGGGCCGGCTACCGGAACGTGCCCACCGACCCAGACGGCGTTGAGGCCGCCATCCTGCGCGTCGTGGCGCGGGTCGTCGAACGCAGGGAGACGGGCGCCGAGCCGTTGCCGTTGGTGCGCGACGTGCTCTTCGACGAAGCCCTCTACGGTCCCGACCCGGTGAAGCGATGGGCACGCAAGGCCCTGCGGGTGCTGGTCTGTCGCGGCGGCGACGTCACCGACCCGATGTTCGCCAACGAGCATGGCCTGCCCGAGTTCGGCACCGTCGGCATGCACGTGCTCGGCTACCCACGGCGGCTGGCGAAGGCGCCCTACGAGGAGCAGGGACGGCGACTGTTCGACCGCTACGACGACATCCGGAGGCGCATGAACTACAGCGCCGACGAGGACTTCGGGCCGATGGCGGAGGCGTTCCTGGCGTTCGTGGAGCGGGTCGAGCTGCCGGCGGACGAGCTGATGCGGGACTACGTGCTGGCGGAGTACGAGATCGAGATGCTGCGGGAGCACCGGGCCGGGCGGGACGTGGCCGAGGTCATGGCGCTGCTGGACCGGGTGGCGACGGCGAAGGGCGAGGAGCGGGAGGCGGCGGTGCAGCGGTTGGTGCGGGCGCGGGCGGTGTAACTCTACCGACGTCCGGCCAAGCCTTACTTCGTGGCTCCTTCGCTCGGAACGTCGATGGTGAACGACGGCTCGCTCGCCACCTTGATGGTCTCCCCGACCACGACCACCTCGTAGAAGTGGGCGACGTAGGGCCTGGGCTTCGATGCGTCGGCCGGGAGGATCCCCTTGGCCAAATCGACGATCGCCTTCGGCACGTCGGTCGTGTCCAGCTTGCTGTTCACGCCCGTCAGCATCCACCCCTTCTCGAAGGCGAACTGGAACTCCGCCTTCGACAGGATGGCCCAGGTGCGGATCTGGTACGGGCGCGCCAAGTTGGGCAGGTAGGTCAGATCCGCCGAGTAGACCGGCCCCTTGTCGGTCTGCGTGACGGCGACGCGGAGGTAGGGCTTCGGCTCGTAGACCCGATAGCCCTCGCCGGCCTCCGTCCACTTGGACACAGGCGACACCGGGGTGATCGAGTAGCCCGCGCAAGAGCAGAGCACGGCGACGGAAGCCAAAGAGAGAATACGGAGCGTGTTCATGGGTAACACATGAAGCGACGTGCCGAGGCAGAGCGGATCCCGGGTTCTCGAAGAACTACTCCGGCAGATGCTGGTGATGAGGCAGCTCGAACACGCGGGCCGCCATAGCTTCCAGAGGCCTTGGCCGTTCGCTCGCCGGCACACGATTCCATTCCCCACCACGGCTGCCCAAGCCGACCTCCGGTCTCGGCACCTTCCCCCGTTGCCCCTGCTTGCCGACGCGCAGCCGATGCGCGGATGCTCGGCCGGGGTTCGGCTCGGGCGGCCCGTTCACGCTCGGTCGCGCACTGCCCCTGGGGCACGAGGGAGCCGGCACGCGCCTACCGTTGGCGCGAAGGCTTGAGCACCTGGAGGTCGAAACGCAACGGTCGGTCCAACACCTGCCTGTCCGCCGGCGTGACTTGGCCCGACGGGACCTTCTTCAGGTAGGCCTGCACCATCGCTTCGCGCAGCTCGATGTCCTTGTTCAGCGCAACGATCTTCGGCTCGAGCACACGCAGCGTCTTCTCTTCGGCGGACTCCTCGATACGGCGCTCCACCGTGCTCGGCAGTTCGATCTGGCCGGTGAACATCCCGACGCAGGCGATGCAAACCTGGACGATCAAGACCTTCACGAGCCGATCCAGGTACTTCTTGTCCGCCAGCTTGATGATCCCCAGAAGGGCAAGCAAGGTGATGACGGCCGTCGCGACGAAGACGCCAACGCACGTCCAGGCGATCGTGAGCTGAATCACGTGATCCCCCCGCCGGTGATGACGCGCCGGTCGACACCCTTCAGGATCTGCCGCATGAGCTCCAGAGTCCGCGCTTCCTCGAAGTAAGCCGAGTGGATGCCCTCCTGGTCCGGCTTGAACAGCGGGGAGCAGTCGACCTGCCAGACGTTGTCCGGCACGGCTCCCGGGTCGTCCAACCCGCTCCTGCCAAGCCGCCGCTTGCCGAAGTGCTTCAGTCCGGCCGACAACCCGAGCACCGAATCACGCCCTGAGTAGAGAGCCGTGATCCGGTACGTCAGGTTGGCCATCGCGTCGCCATCGCTGCCATCCACCGTCTCACCGCTGTCGAACAAGTCGTTGTCGACGTCGGCGGCGACCATGACCAACTGGTTGATGAGGCTCACGAGCAACGGCCTGTTGCTACGCGTCCACGCCAGCTGCATCGCGTTCTGCAGGACGTAGTTGCCCATGCTGTGCGCGATGATCGAAGTCTTGGCCCTGCATGCCTTCTGCGGGTCTTGCTCACCCTGCTTCTGCAGCATCCAGTCGTAGAGCGACACGAGCACCGACGCGAGATCGGGTGCCGCCTTGCGCGCGTCGGCGCGGTCAGGCAAGTAGTTCGTCGCCATGCCATCCGATGGCCAGGTGAACAGGATGCAGATGCCGAGCGAGTCCGCACCGCCGAACAACCGCTCGCACAGGGAGCGATACCGCAGGGCGGCGTCTTCCCAGTCGTTGTTGTAGCCGTGCACGAACAGGGTCACGTGCCGCTGCTGCTCGTGAAGCGAGCCATCCAACACGGGGAACGCGGCAGCGTCCCCTGCGAGAAGCGCTCGGAACTGCGCCTCGGTTCGACGCGACCAGTTCGACAACTTGTCGATCTGCTGGTGATCGCTCACCCAGTAGGACAGGCCAGAGTGGCTCCGCCCAAGTCGGTCGCCAGATACGTTGCGGTCCGAGATCATCCAGTACCGAGTCATCTTCGTTCCCCTTCTGGTTCGACAAGCGCCGCGACGAGGCAGCAGCCACTGGGCCGTCCGGCATGCACGCCGCGCGGCGCGATGCTACACGCAACGCTGCTTCGCCCGGCGTCCCACGAGGAGATTCGCTACGGATGCGCCGCCCTGCCCTGCGTGGCCGATGGGCGGCCGTCGCATTCGAAAGGCAATGTGCCCTCGCCGCCGCCCCGCAGGAAGCCATCGGAAGGGGCCTTCCGTCCATCGCAAGAATGCGATACCGTCCGGAGCCTCAGATGCCGAAGACCAAGGTGCTGTTCTACCAGGACGCCACGGGCCACTGCCCGGTGGTCGAGTGGCTGGAAGAGCTTCGCAGCATGGACGTGACCGCCTTCGGCAAGTGCGCGGCCGTCATCGGCCGGCTGGAGGACGACGGCTTCGAGCTCCGTCGCCCCACAGCCGACATGCTGCGGGACGGCATCCGCGAACTCCGGGCCAAGAAGGGCCACGTCAACTACCGCATCCTCTACTTCTTCCACGGCAAGAACGTCGCCATCCTCGCCCACGCACTCACGAAGGAAGACACCGTCCCCGCCGTCGACATCGATCGAGCCGTCGCCCGCAAAGCCGCCTTCGAAGCCAACCCATCCAAGCACACCTACCGCGAGTGACCACGATGACCGCAACCACGACCAAGCGCCGCACCAGCCAGGCAGGACGCATCCTCGACCGCATCGCCGGACGCGACGCCTCCGTCCGCGAGGCCATCGAGGCCCACAAGCTGAACGCCAAGGTCGCCGAGATGATCCTGGCGGCACGCGAGAAGGCCGGGCTCACCCAGACCGAGCTCGCCAAGCTGGTCGGCACCACCCAGAGCGTGATCTCCCGGCTCGAAGACGCCGACTACGACGGGCACTCCCTGTCGATGCTGCGGCGCATCGCCGAGGCCATGGACCACCGCGTCGAGGTGCGGCTGGTGGCGACCTCTACGGGGCACCGGCGGGCGGCGAAGCGCGCGTAGTTCTGCTGGGTCCGACCAGGTCACCCACCGAGAGCCCGCCGAGCCACACTACCTCGGCCTCCTTTCGCGCCGGTAGGTCAGCGCACGGATCCGTCATCCTGGATGGTCGCGACCTGCCGGCCGCCGGTCGCTTCCAGAGCGGCATCCTCCGGGTGGTAGAAGGTCAGACGGCGTCGCATCAGCTCGCCACCAACGAACGCCACGACAAGTTCGACCACAGAACCGGGCTTGGCTTCGACCGGCTCACCAGGGCCCAGGAAGTTCTGCCCGAAGAACCACGCGCCGGTGGCGGCATCATCGCCCTGCAGTCGGAGCGGCGGAGGCTGCAACCAGGGCACCGAGACGATCAGTTTGGAAATGGCCTGAGAGGGGACGTGGACGGCGCCATCCACGACCAGCTGCACGAGTCGAACTGTCCGACCACGACGCCCCTCGTTCACCAGGTGCACGGGGACGAAAGCGGCCCGGAACTGAGCGATGTAGTGGCACGCCTCAGCCTCGACGAGGAAGCGCTGCTGTGCGAGCCTACGCTGCTTGCCAAGCCGCTCCTTGGCGCGATGCTCCGCCGCCACCTTCTCCTTAAGCAGCCTGAAGACTGACCACTCTACTACGTCACCGTCGATCTTCTTGGCGCACGTTTGGCACAGCCAGATGCCGTTGTCGGCATGCGACCGCGCAACGGCCGTCATGCTCGGGTCGTAGCGTGGTGCACTTGGCCGCGCCCCGCAGATATGCGCCGCAACGCCGACGTTGTTGACCGCCGAAGGGTGGGCACTGCTCGGGCCAGCTGTCGGGGCCTGGCACAAGGAGCATGCATTGCCGGCACGGCTGGCCAGCGCCCGCTTGGTTGCCACGGCGAAGTTGTCTCGGCGCGAAGGGGCCACGCTCAACTTTTCAGAGAAGGTTGCCGAGGGGAGCTACGGGATAATGGGGAAGAAGGAGAGTCAATCTCTCACGTCCGCGCGGACAACCCCGCCGAGGTGTTCCATTTGCAGCCACGGAGAAGGGTAGCGCCCCTCACCGCGACAGAGTCCTGGCCAAGTTGTACGAACCGCGCAGGGGTCGTCAACCCAGACCGCGCACAAGTTGGGGTGCTTGCTCCCCGGCCCAGAGTTCCGGATGCACCGACACCTGCCGGTCGCATGGAGCCGCTAGATGGGATTCCCTGACGGACAACTGGCGCATGAGTCCTCGCGGCGGGGCACGCAGCAAGGCAATCCGGTGGAATGCGACGCCATGCAGCGGCCGTGCCAGGCGCCCGAAACCGATGAAACGCCGTCGTTCCAACGGCCGGGCCGGGAGGGCGCATTTCCGTCGGCATGCGCCTTGAGCTGAGCCCCGAACCCATGGCTCAGTGTGGCCATGCACGTCCAAGAAGCCCTCGGGCAATTCCAAGTTCAGCTCGCCGCTGATGGCCGCAGCGAGCACACGCGCAAGCAGTACCAGCGCCACGTCGTCGCGTTCCTCGGCTGGCTGAACCGCAACAACCGCGACACCGACATCGCGAGCATCACGCCGAACACCGTCGCCGAGTTCTTCGGCAGCGACGACGCCCGCATGAGCGCGCGCGGCGGCACGAAGCGCGCGACCTCAGCCAACGCGCAACGCACCAGCCTGCGGTGCTTCCTACGGTGGGCGCATGAGTCGGGCTTGGCGAGTTCGAACGCTGCACGCCTTCTACGCCGTGCCCGGTGCGCCCCGCCGCCGCCGAAGGCACTGCGCGACGACGAGCAGAAGCGGTTGCTCGCGGTGCTGGCCGCCGCCACCGGCCCCGAAGCGGAACGCGACCGGATGCTCGTCGAGTTGCTGCTCGGCACCGGCATCCGCATCGGCAGCGCGGTCGCGTTGGACATCGAGGACCTCGACCTGCACCACGGCGAACTGACCTTGCGCACGACGAAGAACAACCGCCCCACCACCGCCGTGTTGCCGACAGCCATCGCCGAGAAGTTGAAGGCGTTCCTCGGCTCGCGCACCGCCGGCCCGGTGTTCATGGCCAACGACCACCGAGTCTCGATCCGCAACGTGCAGCGCCGCATCGCCCACTGGCTGCACGCCGCGCAGATCACCGGCCGGTCGACGCACGCCCTCAGACACACCTTCGCAACCAAGGTCTACCAGTCCACCGGCGACTTGCAGGTCACGCAGGCGGCGTTGGGCCACGCATCGATCGCGAGCACGGTCGTCTACGCGCGGGTGGACCGGGCGCGGGTCCGGGCGGCGGTCGGGGCATGACTCGGCCGGTTACATCGATGCAGCAACGACGCCCTTCCTGTTCTGGACACACACGGCAACCTGTCGCCATGGCCACGAAGTCCACGCCCGCGCAGATCACGACCGACGCCGACGACACGCTGCCCGAGGAACCGCAGCACCCGCAGTTCGCGCCTGGCCAGAAGGTGCGCGACATCTACGGCATGGTGCACGTAGTCGCCGAGCAGATCGGCTGCAGCGTCTACGTCGTGGGCCAGAACGGCTGGTTCCACCCGACGAAGGTCTACGCCATCGACTGACTCCGCCTCGCGACAGATGGCGTAGTGGCGACACGCCCGCGCCACCAGGGCATCATTGGCACTGCGATCACTTGAACCATGCCGAGCAGATCGCCTGCCCATCCAAGACGATGCCCAAGAAGGACGACCGTTCCGTCAAGCTCCCTCGGCCCTACAACCACACTGAACTCCAGCAGTTCGCAAGCCAGCTGAACTCGCTCGCGGAGGAGTTCGACGACCACACCAAGCGACTGCGGACTTCGGATGCGTCCCTGGTCCCGATTGCCGGCATACGCTCTGCGATGGCACGCGCTGGTCGGATGGTCGCCGACCTCGTGCAGCGCAACGCGCTGGTGGCAACTCAGGCAGAAACCCCCTGGCTCACGTGGTTCGACAACCCGAGCCGGCATCCGCAGGTCAGCCGCTGGCAAGGAGCACCCAACCACTGGTCCTGGTCGCCGCCGCTTCGCCTTGGACAGCTGCTGCAACTTCTCGCGGCTCGCCCGCAGGTGCTCGCTCGTGACCAGACCGATGCACCGAGCGATCGGGAGTGCGAGGACCTTCACGCTCGCCTCGTGTTCGTGGAAGCGGTCGCAGGATGGCTCGGTCGACGCTGCTCGCCGAAGCTTCGGGTGTCGATGCCTGTGGGCCGCGCCTTCACGGAAGGAGGAGCCGCAGTCTCAGACCGCGAGGAGAAGCAAGTTCTCGTGACCATCGATTGGGACGGCCGCCCCCTCGACCAATCGAAGCTCCTGTTCCTCGATCTCGGCCCGGCATGCGCTGCGGTGTGCCGCCACGTCGCCAGCGTAATCTTGCTCCCGGTGGCGACGCAGTCGGCGACCGAGACGCGGCGTGTCAAGGCAGCCATCGCCGAATGGCAGCGGCACGTTCAGGTCGTTCCTGCAGAAGCAGCGAAGCCTTCGCGGTTGATCCTCAACCTCTCTGCGCTCACTCCTTGGCCGGTGGATGGAGTTGCGACTCGGCCGCTGTCCTTCGAGACGGATCCGAGTCCCAGCGCCGCAACCTTGATGCGGGTTGAAGATGACCCTGCCGTCCATGAGTTCGGCCACATCAGCGTCGAGCTGGCCGCCGCCTGCGGAGCGATTGCAGCAGAGTTCGATCGACAAGAAGTCGACCCGCAGCCCGCGATCCAGTTGCAGCGAGCCTTGGAGAAGGCCCCGCACCTTCCGACCATCGCCCAGGCCGAGCTCGTTGAGCAAGTAAGCGAACAAGTTGCAGTGCTCGAAGTGCGCATCGGAAGGCCCGAGGGAAAGACGATCTTCGCGCTCCGCACGACATGGATCGCATCGAAGGAGGCATGGGCGAGGTTTCTCAACAGTGGAAGCTCTCGCAACCGGGGCATGACGCTTTTCCTGGCACAGACCCCCACCGCAGATAACCCCATTGCAGGGGAGATCTTCAACCTCACGCCCGAGCCCGATGCCCTTCAGAGGCAGGCGATCGTTGACCACGCGGGTTTCGGCGCCTTCGCTGCAGCATCTCACGAGCTTGCTCGCCACACCAACGAAGTGATCAGCCTGCTGTGGCGGTTCGGTCAGCCGGTGGAAGTTGCGCAGCGTCTCGTCCGAAGCCTCTCACGGCCTCAGCCAGTTCCCACGGTTGACGACTACCAGTCTGCATCTGCTGTGGAGGGGCAACTGCAGTCGGTAGACAACTTGGTCTGGCGCAGCGTGCTCTCGAACGCCGAGGACGCCGTGGAGCGATCCGCGTTCTGGTCCAGCGAAGGTGAGACTCTTCAGACACGCGAAGCTCGGCAAGTTCTCCAAGACGCCGTCGCAGAGATCATGCGGCGACCGCGCGACCTCGGTCACGAGAACGCAGTGCTGAACCTCTCATCCAGTCTCCACCAGGAGGAGGTCTTCACCGTGCCGCTGGCGGAGATCCTGGGCAAGCCAACGCCGGACGCAGCGAGCACGTGCAGCAAGTGGTGCGCTCTCGCGGATCTCGGGCTTCGGTTCTTCTCTCGCAAGAGCGAGCGCCATCCCGGAGTCGAGTTGGTCGACTTCGGCAAGACGGTCTCGGCGAACATCCTCTTCCCCTCTTCGGCCTGTGACACGCCGCAACTCCGGTGGGCTCGCGAGATGGTCGCCGCGACGCAGGCTGTCCGCCAACTGGCAGCAGACTGCGGGATGAGCGTCGACACTCAGGTCGCATTCGCACACCTCGAACGAGACCTTGAACGCATCTTGGCCGGTGAGGCCGTCGACATCCGCTCGAACATTGAGAAGGTCAGAGTCCTGGCGAAGACCGTCACCAGCACCCTGACGCCCCCAGAGGCCAAGCCACAACTCGCAAAGCAGGCTGCCTTCAAGCCGGAGGGAAGGAGCCACGCTGCACCTGCCCGAACGCTGTCTGGATGGGATGAGATCCTCGCGGCACTGGGACTGGAACCCCGGAATCGACGGCACAAGGATTGGGTCATCCGCGTGAACTCGAGTTCCCCAGGTCCCATCCGACTCATCACCGGCGTCGTCACAGCCAGTGCGCCGGAACTCGACCGCTGGTGGAGCACCTTGATGGAACAAGCTGGGCGTCCTGGGCAAGGTGGGGACGACAGCGACAGCAAGGAAGCAGCAGCGGAGTTCGAGGACTCGGGAGCCCGAATCGAACAGGGGCTCCATAGTCGGAGCGGCCCGAACCGGAAGAAGCGAGGCCGCAGGTCGTAGCCGGGGAGATCCCGCCAACGATCACGACGATCTTGACGATAGCGACGATGGCGACGTGCAGGTGTCGGCAGCGACGTGCCTTAGGGAGGCCCCGATCAATCGGGCCTGCCGCAGGACATGAAGCCCAAGCCACACGACCACGACGATCCCCTCGCCCGTCTCGGACAGCTGCTCGCCCTCCTCGAAGGCGCGAAACGGTCCGGTGACGGATGGATGTGCCGATGCCCGGCCCACGAGGACAAGACCCCCAGCCTGAGCACCAAGCTCGGCGACGACGGCAGGATCCTGGTGCACTGCTTCGCCGGGTGCACGACCGAGAGCGTGATGGCCGAACTCGGCCTGCCGATGACGTTCCTCGCGAGCCCGGCATCAACCTTGCCGACGCCCGGCCCGAAAGCGAAGTCGCCTCGCAGTTGGGCCAGTCCCGAACTCGCCGCGAACGCACTCGCCAAGGGCATCGGCACCGTAGAGGCGATCTACGACTACGCCGAGCTGGACGGCACCTGCACCTTCAAGGTCGTTCGCATCAAGAAGCCGGGCGGAAAGACGTTCCGGCCGCTGCACCAGCGGAACCGCGCATGGCAAGTCGGTGACCCGGACCGCCTCCTCCCGCTCTACCGCATGCCGGAGATCGCCACCGAACGCATCGTCGTGGTCGTCGAAGGCGAGAAGTGCGTCGAAACCGCGATCGCCATGGGTGTGGCTGCCACGACCAGCGCCCACGGAGCGAACTCGCCGAAGAAGACCGACTGGACTCGGCTCAAGGGCAAGAGGGTGGTGCTATGCCCTGACGCCGACGAGCCGGGGCGGCAGTACGTGACCGAGGTCGCAGGCATCCTCCGCACGATCGACGCGGAGGCCAACATTCGCCGGCTGGACCTGCCCGGCCTGGCGGAGGGCGAGGACATCGTCGACTACGTCGAGTCCCTGCGTGCCAAGGGCATGGACGACACGGCGATCGGCGCCGATCTCGAACGGCTGGTCGCTGCAGCACCAGCTTGGCCGCCACCCTCGCCGACCATTTCTGCGGATTGTGCTCCTTCTGCGCCGGGGGGTGCCGTTTCGAAATGGCTGCCGCCTCTTCCGATCGTCGATCAGGTCCTGCTGCCGAAGTTCCCGATCGACACGGCGTTCCCGAGCTACCTCAGCAGGCTCAAGGACTACGTCGTCGCCGTCGCCGATTGCTACCAGGTGCCGGTCGACGCGGTCGCTCTCTTGATCCTGCCGATCATCGGGCTGGGCCTCTCGAAGCGGTTCGAGGTCGAGCCGTTCCCCGGGTGGCGTGAGCAGCTTTCGCTCTACGTGCTGGTCCTGCTTCCCAGTGGCGAGCGGAAGACGGCCGTGATGCGGACCCTGCTCGCGCCGATCTACTCGTGGCAGAACGAGATCGCCACAGGCATGGCGGACACCGTTCGCCAGTTCGAGAACAAGGAGGAAGTCGTGCGCGAACGGCTCGACCGGGCGCGAAGGAAAGCCGCAAGGAACCAAGCTTGCGACGACTCCATCGACGACTTGTCTCGCGACCTCTCCGAGATCGAGGAGAAGAAGCCGCGTCCACCATCGCTCGTGGTGACGGAAGGCACGACCGAAGCCATCGCCCGGTCCCTGGTCCTGAACCACGAGCGCACATTGTTGGCCGCCGCCGAGGGCGACGCGCTGGACATCATGCTCGGCCGCTACTCCGGGGCGCCCAACTTCGGCGTCTGGCTCAGCGGCCACTCCGGCGACGCCGTCGACAGCGTGCGTCGCGGCCGGGAGCCAGATCGCTTGAAGCACCCCTGTCTACAGGTGGCTTTGTCCGTTCAGCCAGAAGCCGTGATGGATCTCCTCGGATCTCAAGCGGCACAGGGCCGGGGCGTCGTGCCGCGCTTCTTCATCAGCCTGCCGGAGTCGAAGGTCGGCTACCGCGACTTGGTCTCTCCCGCGATTCCGACGCAACTGGTCGACTACTACGGCACCCGCATCCAGTCGCACTTGGGGATCCAGGTGCCATCGGAACCGGAGATCCTTCGGTTCGCGCCGGATGCACTGACGTTGCTGAACGAGTTCCGTGCCCAGAACGAGGTCGACCTGCGCCACGACGGCGATCTGGCATTCATCCGCGCGTGGGGAAGCAAGTTGCCGGGCGCGGTCGCCCGCATCGCCGGCATCTACCGCGCGTTCGAGCCCGCTGCAATGCCTGAGATCGACGCTGAGACCGTTCGCTGCGCCCTGTCGTTGGTCCCCTACCTGACCGAGCACTACGCACACGTCGGCGCGATCGGGGGCGAGCACACCACCGTCAACTTGGCGCTGCGCATCGACGCGTGGATCCGTCGAAACCGGCTGACCACGTTCAATCGGCGCGGCGCCTTCAACCAGGTCAAGGGCTTGGCGAAGAAGGTCGAAGCGATCGACCCCGCCCTCGATCTCCTCGAAGAACGGCATCGCATCGCGCGCCTGCCGACCCCACCGCCTGATGGACCAGGGCGGCCACCCAGTCCGACGTTCGTGGTGAACCCCGAGCTGATTTCGAAAACCCAACCACCGGAGCAGAAAGAGCAGAACCCGCAGAATCCCTCGGAAGGAGGCCTGAAGTGACCATCACCGCCAAGTTGGTCAGCGGCGTCGGCTTCACGCCCGCGAGCCCGGACGAGGTGAGGCGTGGACTCGTCGGCTACGTGACGTTGACGTTCGCCGACCTGCTCCTGCTCGACGGCGTGACGCTTCGCATGACCGAGACCGGTCGGCACGCGCTGAGCTTTCCGTGCCGCACGGACTCGCAAGGGCGACGGCATCCGTACTACCGCCCGCTGGACGATCGCGCCCGTCGGATCATCGAGAGGGCGGTCTTCGACGTGCTCGGCGTCGAGCAGGAGGGCAAGTCGTGATCGCCCCTCGCCACGACGCCGCCTTCCCGGACGGCCCCGACCCGACCAACAGCCATGCGAACCCGCGCAAGCCAAGGCCATCTGCAGCAGTTTCTGGCACCGCGAGAACTGGCGATCCTGATCTACAGAACGACCTCGCTGTGCCGGCGGCAGTGCCCCTGCATGTGCGTCCCGTGCTGAATGGCTACGCCGAGGTCGCTGCGTTGGGCATCTGCTCCGAGCGCGCCTTGCGTCGCCACATCGCCACGGGCCGCGTGAAGCGCAGCGTCATTCGCAACGGGCGGAACCTGCGCTTCGTGAAGGACATCCTGATCGCCGAGCTGCTGGAAGCAGAGGGGTAACGCCGTGGGTTCCGTCTACAAGCATCGAAAGGGCCAGCCCAACGAGTCGAAGACCTACTACTACACGGTCAAGTTGCAGGGGCGCTGGCGCGAGTTCCCCGGCTACACCGACAAGGGCGCCACGCAGACGAAGATGGTCGACCACCAGCGCCGCATCGATCGCGGCGAGGTCGGGTTGGTCGACCCGCACGAGGCGGGCAAGAACACGCAGCTGACCGAGCTGGTGAAGTCCTACATCGCGCGCCCGGACGCCGCCGGGCAGAACCCTCGCCACCTCGTCGGCGAACGCGAACGGCTGCTGTTGGCCTTCGAGGAGATGAAGGTCGCGAGGTTCGTCGACCTGGTCGGGCCGCACGGCAACGACACGATGCCGAAGGTCGAGACGTTCCTGAACCGGCTGCGCCTCGGCGAGGTTCGACCAGGGCGACCAACGCACGCTGGCGGCAAACCGAAGGCGCGGAAGCCGGCGAGCGTCGCGACGATCCGGGGCTACGCGGTCACGCTGCGCGCGTTCGGCCGCTACCTCGTCGAGCGCGGGACGTGGCCCAAGAACCCGTTCGAGACGCTGCGGCCGATGAAGATCCAGAAGGGCGATCGCGTGCGCGAGAACCGCGCGCTGCGGCCGGAGGAGATCGACCTGCTGGTCCAGGCCGCCGAGGTCCGCCCGGTGCAGCAGTGGCGCGCGACGCACCCGAACGCGACCGCACAACATCTCGAAGCCCTGCGCGCCGCTGGCGTCGCTCGCGGCCGGATCTACCTGACCCTCGCATACACGGGCTTGCGCGTCGGCGAACTCTCCCAGCTGACGTGGGGCGAGTTGACGCTGACAACGGGCAACGAGGTCGCCGAGATCCAGGCCCGCAAGCAAAAAGGCCGCGAGGACGACGTGGTCGTGCTCCACCCGATGTTGGCCGAGATGCTGAGGCGCCACCGCAAGGAATGCAGCGCCGCCAACGCCCGGCGCGGCAAGGGGCCGGTGCGCAACACCGACCGCGTGTTCCACGTCTCATCCTCGCTGCTGCGCTGGTTGAAGCTCGACGCCGAGTGGGCCGGCATCGGGCTCTTCGACGCACGCGGCCGGTCGACGACGATCCACGGCATCCGCGCCGGCTTCGCCACTACCCTGCGGCGCAACGCCACCGACCCGGCCCTGCGCATGCGGCTGATGCGCCACAAGACGGCCGACCTCACGATGGGCACCTACGACAAGGTCGAGGACACCGAGCTGCGCCGCGAACTCGAACGGTTGCCGGTGGCGAACGCGCTGCGCATGGCCGCAGGCGCCGAGTCAGCATCAGTACCAGTGCAAGTAAACCAGGGGCCGACGGGGGCCGATCGGGGCACTTCTGGGCCGATCGAGGCCGCTGCGACGCACGATCGCGAATCGGCGAATGGCGGCCAAACTCGCGGTTCCTGGCCGGCATTGGCCGCTCCTGGCAGTTCGAGGCCGGAGCACGCAGCGCGGGGTGAAAAAATGGGCCCTGCAGGATTCGAACCTGCAACCAAGCGGGTATGAGCCGCCAGCTCTGACCGTTGAGCTAAGGGCCCGCGCGGGGCGCCGGTATACCATCCGCCCCGCACCATCGCATGCCGACCCTCGACCATCCGAATCTCGTCACGCGCCTGCGTGTGCTCCAGGCCGACATCCGCGCCGCACTGCGCGCCCACATGCGCAGCCAGGAAGTCGGCGTGCTGTCGCGCGAGGTGCGCGACGATTCGGGCGACACGATCTTCGGCATCGACGCGGAGGTCGAGGACATCCTGATCCAGCACTGCCAGGACTGGGGCAAGACGCAGCACTTCGTGCTCGTCGCCGAGGGCATCGACCCGGACGGGTTGCAGTTCGGGCAGCCTGGGCGCGGCGGGCCGCCGTTCCGGCTGCTGGTCGATCCGATCGACGGCACGCGCGGACTGATGTTCGACAAGCGCTCGGCGTGGTGCCTGATGGGGCTCGCCCCCGAGAAGGGCAAGGCGACGCGCTTGTCGGACGTCGAGATCGCGGTGATGACCGAACTGCCGACGACGCGGCAGTCGACCAGCGACGTCTTGTGGGCGATCGCCGGCAAGGGTGCGCACGGCGAACGGCACGACCTCGGCACCGGCGCGCCGCGGCCGCTGGTCCTGGTGCCGAGCCAGGCGACGACGCTGCGGCACGGCTTCGCCACGGTGGTCAACTACTTCCAGGGCGGCAAGGAACTGATCTCGCGCCTCGAAGAGGCGATCTTCCTGCGCGCGCTCGGCACGTGGAACCCGCAGAAGGCCGAGATCTATGCCGACCAGTACATCAGCTCCGGCGGCCAGCTGGCGGAGGTGGCGCTCGGCCGCGACCGCTTCGTGCTCGACGTGCGGCCGCTGGTGCACCAGAAGCTCGGCGTGAAGTCGTCGCTGGCGAGCCGGCCCTACGACATCGTCACGATGCGCATCGCGCAGGAGGCCGGCTGCGTCGTCTGCGACCCGTATGGCGCGCCACTCGACGCGCCGCTCGACGTCACCACGAACGTCGCGTTCGCGTGCTACGCGAACAAGCAGCTGGCGGCGCAGCTCATCCCGATCGTGCGCGAAGAAGTGCGCCGCTATCTCGGCTGAAGGCCGAGGGGATCGCGGGCAGGGCGCAGCGGCGACCGCGAGGGCCGCCGCCGCACCGCGCGCGTCACTTCGCTTCGAGCGCGGCCTTGACCGCCGTCTTCAGCGCGTCGCCGCGCAGGTTCATGCCGGCGATCTTGCCGTCCTTGCCGATCAGGATCGTCGCCGGGATCGAGCTGATGTCGTGCAGCTGCGCGATCTCGGCCTGCCAGAACTTGCCGTCGTAGACGTGGCGCCAGCTCATGCCGCGATCCTTGATCGTGCTGACGAGCTTCTCCTTGTCGGTGTCGCGGTCGAGCGAGATGCCGAGGATCTCGAAGCCCTGGCCGTGGAGCTCGTTGTAGGTCTCGAGCACGTGCGGCAGCTCGGCCATGCACGGGCCGCACCACGTCGCCCAGAAGTCGACCAGCAGCACCTTGCCCTTGTAGTCGGCCGGCGAGACGTCCTTGCCGTCCATGTCCTTCGTGGTGAACGCGACCGGGTCGCCACCGACCTTCATGTTCGCGGCCGCCATCTTCGAAGCGGCGGTCTTGCCGGCCTTGGTGTTCGGGAACTGCTTGACGACCTCTTCGAGCGCCGCGGCGAACGCAGCCTTGTCGTCGCGCCTAGTGCGCTTCACCGAGTTGGCGTCGTGCAGCAGCAGCGTCGCCTTGTCCTCGTCGGTCACGGCCGACGCCTTGATCTCGGCCATCAGCTTGTCGGCGGCCTCGTTGTCGCGCAGGCCCTGGCGCAGCCCGTTCACCAGCTCGAGGCGCTCGTCCATCGTCTTCGCCTTGGCGATCGCGTTCTCGACGAACAGCTTCGCCTGGTCGGCGAGGTTGGCGTTCTTCGCGACCATCGCCGCGCGCACCGCACCCGTCATGTCGAGGTGCGTGACGTCGAGGCCGGCGAGTGCGTTCTTCACCGCGGCTTCGTCCTTCGCCATGCCGGCGATCTGCGCCATCTCGAGGTGCGCCTTCGCCGCCTCGGACGTCTTCGGGAACTCCTTCGCGAACGCCTCCAGGTCCGCCGCGCGCTCCTTCAGCGCCGCGTCGCGGGCGGCGGTGTCGCCGCGCTTCACGCCGCGCATGCGCGTCGCCTGCTTGTCGTCGAGCTCCTTCCACTTGCCGGCGGCACCACCCTGGGCCTGGGCGACGGCAGCAGGCGCCGCGGCGGCGGCCGGAGCCGGGGTTTGCGCGGCGACACCGACGCAGATCGAAGACAGCAAGACGAGGACTTTCAGGGAGCGCATTGGGTTCCTTTGGGGTGAACGGAGGCGCGGCATGCTACGACGCAGGCCTCCATCCGGACGGCCCGCATTCGTCACGGATCTGCCCCGAACCCACCCGCCGACGTCATTCCCCCGCGCGCGGCGCGCCTTCGCGAACCCAGCCCGGCACCTGCACGACGCGGTCTTCCTCCGCGATCCACGCCGACAACTGGCCGCCGTAACAGCAGCCGCTGTCGAGCCCGACGCACTGCGGCCGCACCACGAGCCCACGCCGCGCCCAGTGCCCGAACACCACGCGCCGGCGCCCCGCATAGAAGTCGTCCCACGGCCGGAACGGCGGCCCCGGCGGCGGCCAGTCGTCGTCGGGCTGGCGCCCATCGGCGTCGCAGTAGCGAACGTTGACGGCGTAGTGCACTTCGTCCGGGCTGAGCGGCGCCTGCAGCTTCGCGTCGTCCCAATGCGGGTGCAGGCCGGCGTGCACCATGACGACGTCGTCGAACAGGCGCACGACCGGCTGCCGCTGCAGCCACGCGCGCTGCGCCGGTTCGCCGCGGCCCTTCGCCAGCCAGTGCAGGTCGTGGTTGCCGAGCACCGGTTCGGCGCCGAGCTGCATCAGCAGCGACAGCACACCCGGCGAATCGGGGCCCTTGTTGACCAGGTCGCCGACCGGCAGCAGCCGATCGCGGCCGGGCACGAACGCCACCGCGGCGAGCAGCCGTTCGAGCGGTTCGCGACAGCCTTGGATGTCGCCGACGAAGATCCTGCGGGTCATGCAGTGTGGACGGATCGGGCGGCGGCGCACCTTAGCGCGCGCGGCGAAGAATGGCGCCCGCTGCCTTGCGAGGCGCACCGCCGCCGGCATCGTCATGCCGTGCCGACGGCGAACGACGCCCGCGTGCCGGAACCGACCGAAGCTCCATGACCCGCCTGCTCCGCGCCGCCGGCTCGATCTCGGCGTTCACGCTGCTGTCCCGCATCTTCGGCCTGTGGCGCGACCGCCTGATGGCGCAGACGCTGGGCCCCGGCTTCGTGCAGGACACGTTCCTGCTGGTGTGGGCGCTGCCCAACCTGATGCGGCGGCTGCTCGGCGAAGGTGCCTTGTCGGCGTCGCTGGTGCCCGCCTACGCGAAGGCGAGGCGCGAGGACCCGGCGAAGGCGCGCGAGCTGCTGGCGCAGATCACCGGCGCCGTGATCACGCTGCTGACGCCGCTGTGCGCGGTCGTCGTGCTGGCGAGCCTGCTGCTGCCAGCCGAATGGCTGCCGGCACCGGAGAAGGGCGGCACCGCGGCGATGCGGCTCCTGCTGTCGCTGAACGCGATCCTGTTCGTCTACGCGCTGCCGGTCTGCCTGACCGCCGTCTACTCCGGCGCGATGAACACGCTCGGCATGTTCGCGCTGCCGGCGGCCGTGCCGATCGTGCTGAACCTGTTCTGGATCGTGGCGCTGCTGCTGTGCGGGCCGCTCGGCATCACCGTCGACACCGACATCGCGAACTTCACCGCAGTCGCACTGTCGATCGGCGGCTTCCTGCAGCTGCTGCTGGTGATGGTGCCGCTGTGGCGCCACGGCGAACTGCTGCGTCCGCGCTTCGGCTTGCCGGCACGCGGCACCGCGGCGGCGGCGGTGTTCGTCGCCATGGGCCCGACCGTGCTCGGCATGTCGCTGAACCAGGTCAGCGCGCTGCTCGACCAGGCGATGGCCTTCTACCTCGTCGGCGACGGCGCGGTCACCTACATCTACCTCGCCAACCGCCTGCTGCTGTTCCCGCACGCGCTGACGGCGATGTCGGTCGCGGTCGCGGTGTTCCCGAAGCTCGCGCACGAAGCGGGCGATGTCGATCGCCAACAGATGCGGCGCACGCTCGACCTCGCGGCGGCGGCGACGATCCTGGTGACGCTGCCGGCGGCGGCGGGACTGATCGTGCTCGGCGACGACGTCGTGCGCGTGCTGTTCCAGGGCGGTGAGTTCACGGAGGGCGACGTGTGGCCGACGGTGCTGACGTCGAGCTGCCTCGTCGCCGGCCTGCCGTTCCTCGGCCTCGCCCAGCTCTACGCGCGCGCCTTCTACGCGATCGGCGACACCGGCACGCCGGCGCGTCTCGCCGCGAAGCTGATGGTGCTCAACCTGACGCTGAACCTCGTGCTGGTGCTGACGACGAACCTCGGCACCGCGGCGCTGACGCTGTCGAGCAGCCTGTCGGCGCTGGCGAACGCGACGGTGCTGGCGCTGAAGTTCCGCAAGCACACGCCGGCGGCGCACGACCTCGGCAGCGCGTGGCTGCGCTCGGTGGCGGCGACGGCGGCGATGTGCGTGTCGCTGCCGTTCCTGCGGCTCTCGTCGAACGACGCGTCGCTGCTGGCGCGCGCGCTCGGCAACGTCGCGTTCCCGATCACCGTCGGCATGCTGCTGTATCTCGGCGTGCACGTGCTGCTGCGCTCGCCGGAGCTGCAGGCGCTGCGCCGGCGCCGGCAGAAGCCGAAGGCCGACCAGCCGCCGGCCGGGTGACCGCGCGCGTCACTCGATGCGTTCGAACTCGAGCCAGTTGCGATGGTCCTGCGCGATGCGGATGCCGCCGCGCACCAGTTCGAACGTGCGCAGCTCCTCGGTGCCGGCGGGCTCGACGACCAGGTTGCCCTCGTCGTCGGTGAGCCAGCCGGCGACCACGCGCGTCACCATGCGTCCCTTGTGTTCGCGCGACGGCGACCACGTGCGAACGCTGGTGCGCAGCAGCAGCGAGCCGACCTTCGGACCGGGTGCTGCCGCGGCCAGCACCAGGTGCCGCGCGGTGACGACGAGGTGGCCGCTGCCGGGATCGAGCACCTTGTCGCCCTCGCTGTGGCGCGCGCTCAATCGGTAGACGCCGACGAACGGGCTCGCCTTCGGCGCGCCGACCGCGGGTTTGCCTTCGTTCTCGGCCTTCGCGGCGGCCGGCTCCTGCGCGGCGGGCGCTGGCACGACAGCAGGCGCCGGCGGCGGGGGAGTCGGCACCGGATCCTGCCACGCCTTGCCGAGTGCGAGCCCGGCCCCGAACACCAACGCCCAAGACGCGCGTGTCTTCATGCGCGGCAGTGTCGCACGCATGCGCAGCTGCTGCACGAGCGACACCAACGACGGAGCCAGGCGAACGCGCGGATCAGCGCCGTTCGGTGACGGCGACGTCGACGTCGGTGCGCCGTTCGCCGGCCTGCAGCGACATCGGCACCGCACCCGTCCACTGGTGTCGGCGCCGACCGGCATCGAGGAAGTCGAACTGCGCGCGCAGCTCGCCACTGCCTGGCAGCACGTGCGGCAGCGTGAAGCGCCCCTCGTCGTCGGTCGCCACGGCTGCGCCGTCGTTCCAGAAGACCAGCGCACCGACCAGCGGCTTCTTGCTCAGCAGCTCGACGACGCGCCCCGTGACCACCGCCGCCGGCACGATCTCGACCACGACCGAATCACCGACGCGCGCCTGAGCCGGCTGCTGCGCCAACGTCGGCGCGAGGCCGAACACCAGCACCGGCACGGTGGCGCCGTTCGGCAGATGGTCGAGCACGAACGTGCCGTCGGCGAGCGGTTCGGCTTCGACGCCGACGAAGCCGCGCGCGAGCACGCGCCAGCCGGTGGTGTCCGTTCCCGGTGGCACGGCGAGGCGCCCGCGCAGGCTGTCGCCGCGCAGGACCGGCACGACCGGCTCGACGAAGGCCGGCGACGACAAGCGCGGCAGTGGTTCGTGCGCCACGACGAAGCCCGGCGCGCGCACGCGCAGCGACAGGCCGTCGAGTTCGCCGTCGAAGCCCGCGAGCTCGAACTCGCCGCGTTCGTCGGTGCGCGCCGTGGCGAGTTCGAGGCCCTGGTCGCCGCCGCCGAGCAGCATGACTTCGGCGCCGGCCACCGGCCGCATGCCGATGCAGCGCCAGCCCTGCGACCACACCGCCAGCGGCTCGCCGACGCGGCCGCGCAGCGAACGCGCGGGGCGCAGCTCGATCGGCCGCGGCGTCTGCCCGAGTGAGAACGTCACGTAGCCGACGCCGAAGCCGTCGGCGCGATAGCGAACGCGTCCGACGTCGCGGCCGAATTCGAGGCCGATCGCCGCCACGTCGCCGGCCGGCAGCGAACGTTCGCCGAGCCGCGGCGGCGGCGACGGCAGCGACGCCCCGAAGCGTCCCGTGAAGAACTCGAGCTGCATCGCCGGCGCCGGCGAGCGGCCAGGTCCGACGAAACGCAGCGTCACCACGTGCGGATCGGCCGTCTGCAGCCAGCGCGCGAACCCGATCGCGGCGGCCAGCGCAGCGCCGAGCAGCAGCCAGCGCCAGGGCCACCGCCGCGGCGGCGCCGCCCGACGGGACGGCGCACGGTTGGCAGGCGGAGGCGGCACGCGGGTCACGGGGCGGGACCATACCGCCTTGGCACGTTCCTCTGCATTGCGGCGAACCGGCGCGTTCGCCACGCTGACGACCATGCTGATCTACCTGCTGCGGCACGGCGTCGCCGAGGACGCCCGCCCCGGCGTCGCCGACCACGAACGCGCACTGACCGACGACGGCTGGAAGCGCCTCGAACGCAGCGCGCCGGTGTGGCGCCGCCTGGTCGATCCTCCCGGCGTCATCCTGGTCAGCCCGCTGCGCCGCGCGCAGGAGACGGCCCACGTGTTCGCCGAGGCGGTGCAGTTCCGCGGCGAACGTCGCACCGACAAGTCGCTGGTGCCGGACGCGCCGCCGAGCCTGGCGATGAGCCTGCTCGAGATCGAAGCGCTGTCGCAGACGAAGAGCGTGGCGCTGGTCGGCCACGAACCGCACCTCGGCTACCTGCTGGGCGCGCTGCTGACCGGGCATCCGCGCCACCCGATCCCGCTGAAGAAGGGCATGCTGGTCGCCGTCGAGACCGAGACCAGCGCGTCGCTGGTCGCGTCGCTGCGTTTCGCGCTGTCGTCGAAGCTCGCCGGCGAGCTCGCGTGAGCGCATTCGCCGGCGTCGCGCGTCAGCGCTTGACCCGCGGCCCCGGCCGCAGCACCAGATCGGTCAGGCCGGTCGCCGGCACCTCGACGATGCCGCACGGATACTCGCCCTGTTCGTTGCCCTGCTCCTGCTCGGCGTTGACGTAGAGCACCACGCGGTAGCGGCCCGCCGGCAGGTTGTTGGTGCGGAACGTGCCCTTCTCGCCATCGATGCCGGAACCCGCCGTCTGACGCCCCCCCGCCTCCGCGCCGTCGTTGGCGGCGAGCAGGTTCCAGGACAGGTAGGACCAGCGAATCTTGCCGAGCTTCAGGTCGGCGAGCTCGACGCGGCCGGTGACCGTCAGCATCTTCTGCAGCTCGATGCGCAGGCCGGTGACCGGCACACCCGCCACCACGTCGACGTTGGCCAGTTCGCCGCGCCCCGACATCTCGCCGTTGCCGCGCGCGGACAGCGTCCAGATGCCCTCGGCGACCTGCGGGAAGTGGAACTCGCCGCGCGCGTCGGTCGGCGAGCCGGCGCGCATGTCGTCGGCGGCTTCGCCGGTCTTCGGCCGGCCGCGGCCCTGCACGAACACGCCGACCGCCGGGGTGCCGTCGGGCAGGTAGCAGGTGCCGCGGATCGACGTCGTCTGCACGTCGATGGTCAGCTCGCGCGCCTCGTTCTCTGCCAGCGTGATCTTGGTGCCCCACAGGTTGGCGCCGGGCCCGGAGAAGATCGCCCCTTCGCCGTTCGACAGCAGGCTCAGCTGCAGTTCGCCGGCCGGCACCGTGCCGAGCGCGAAACGGCCGCGTTCGTCGACGCGCGTCGAGAAGCGGCGCCAGGTGCGATTCTCGCCGGTGCCGACGAAGCCGTTGGCGGTCAGCGCGTAGCCGGCGGCGAGCTTGCCGTCGACGGTCACCGTGCCACTGAGGCTCCCCGTCGGTCCCTCGAGCGGCTGCTCGCCGACCTCCAACTGCACCTCGGCCAGCTGCCCGCTCTCCACCCCGGTGCGCGTCGACGGCAGGTCGCGCGCGAGGAACATCTCCTGCGCCAGCGCCATGATGCCGCCCGGCGAACGCAGCGCGTCGAGCGCCTTGACGACGTTGACCTCGTAGTCGCCCGGCTGCAGGTTCTTCAGCGAGATCTCGCCGGCGAGGTCGGCGGTGTGCAGCGCCGGCATGTTCTCGAGCGGCCCGCGCGGTTCGTTGCCGTTGCGGCGGCGCATGACGCCGACCGACCACTTGCCCGCCTCCGGCGGCTTGCCGTTCTCGCGCACCACCACGTGCATCGATCCCGGTGCCATCATCGTCATGCGCACCGTCTCGCCGACCTTCACCTCGCCGTGCACGACGCCGTACTTCGGGTGCTCGGCGCTGACGCGCAGCGTCTCGGCGCGCAGCTTGTCGACGATCAGCTGGCCGTCGGTGCCGGTGCGGCCGCAGCGGATCGGCAGCTCGGTCAGGCTCTTGCCGCGCGCCTGCGCGTAGATCGCCGCGTTGCGCACCGGCTTGTCCTCCTGGTCGAAGACCTGCACGGTGAACACCGACGGCATCGGCAGCTTGACCTCGACCGCGGTGTCGGCGTCGACGATCTCGAAGCTGGCGAACGCGTTGGCGTGGCCCGGCGCGTCGGCGATCAGCGTGTAGGCACCCGGATTCAGGTTGTCGAGACGCCAGCGCCCTTCGCCGAGCTCCTTCTTGCGGTGCTTCAGGTCGAGCGGCGGCGACACGCCCATCAGGTACATCTCGGCCGCGCCCTGGCCCGCCTTGCCGGTCAGCAACTGGAAGCGCGGCGACTTCGCCGGCTTGCCGTCGGCGAGCAGCACCGAGACTTCGACGCCGAAGCTCGCCGGCAGCACCACCTTCACTTCGCCGGTGATCGACTGCGGCTCGGCCATCACCCACGGGTGGCCCGGCCCGCGGCGCGCGGCGACGGTGACGCGGCCCGGCGAGAAGCCCTGGCCGGTGAAGCGCCCCATCGCGTCGGCGCGGATGATCCGCTGCGCCAGGTCGACCGGCGCCATGCTCAGCGTCGAGCCGGCGAACACTTCGGCCGTGGGCACCGGCTTGTCGGCGGTGTCGACGACGGTGCCGATCAGTTCTTCGCCGCGGCGCAGGCGGATCTTGCCGACGTTCTTCACCTGGCCCGGCCGCACGATCACGCTGGCCTTCACGTCCGACAGGAACTCCACCGCCGTCGTCGCCAGCATGTTGCTGCCGGGCACGACGCCGACCAGGCGGAAGTTGCCGTCGCTGTCGGTCAGCGCGCGCGGGAACGGCAGCTCCTCGACCGCCTTCGCCACCCACGCCGGCATCTCGACGACGCGCACCGGCGAGTTCTTCTCGCGCACCAGCAAGGCGCCGTTCGGATCGAAGCGTTCGATCGGAAAGAACGCGGCGAGGGCTCCCGGCAGGTCGGCGCAGCGCACCAGCGCCCCGGCCAGCGGATCGCCGTTGTCGTCGAGCACCGTGCCGGTGATGACACCAGCGTTCGGCAGCACGATGTCGCCGAGGTCGACGACTTCGCCCGGCCCCGGCGTCTGCGTCACCACCTGGTAGGTCGGCGCGTCGGTGCCGATGCCCGCGTGCAGCACGTAGAGCCCGCGCGGCCACACGCCGGTCAGCTGCCAACGGCCCTCGCTGTCGGTGCGCGCGTCGCCGGCGACGTACTCGGGCACGTAGGCGGAGGCGTCCGCGAACAGGTCCATGTCGTTCGGCAGCACGCTGTCCATCGCGCCGCGGAACAGGCGCAGCCCGGTGTCGGCGACCGGCTGCTTCAGGTGGTCGACGACGCGGCCCTTGAAGCCGCACAGGTTGGCGCGGATCTCCGGGTCGTCGAAGCCGGGCCGCTGCCCGGCTGGGGCCGCCTGCCGCTGCAGGCCGGCGTCGGTGGCGACCGGTGCACTGCCGACCTGGGTGCCGGCGGCCGCTTCGGCGTTCTCGGGTCCGGTCGCGGTCGGCAACGGCGTCGGGGCCACGTCGGGCGAGCCGAGCAGCCACCAGGTGGCGGCGGCGAGGCCGACCAACAGCACGACGAGAACGACGAGCAGGGAACGTTGCATGGGGGCGAATGGGGCCCGGCCCGGGCCAGGGTCGGACGAGCGGCGCCTGTGGCCGATCGGTTGGCCGACCTGCCGCGGGGACACCCTGGATCTCGACGATCATTGCCAGCGACCGAGCTCGCGGCCACCGGGCCACGCCGGATCGCGCCAGATCGACGCGGATCGAGCGCGAACGGGCTCAGCCCGAGGTCGCCCGATGCGCCCGCCAGAACGCGATCGTCGCCAGCACGATCGCGTGCTCGATGTCGCCGCGCGCCACCATGCGGTCGAGGTCGGCCAGCGGCACCGTGACGACCTCGATGTCCTCGCCGGGGTCCATCGCCAGCTCGCCGACGAGCCGGCAGCCGGTGGCGAGGAAGGCGTGACAACGGTTCGTCATCATCGACGGGTTCGGGTTCATCACGCCGATCGGCACGATGCGTTCGGCCGCGTAGCCGGTCTCCTCGCGCAGCTCGCGCGCCGCGGCGGCCGCCGGATCGGTCTCGTGCGCGTCGATCAGGCCACCCGGGATCTCGAGGCCGACGCGGCCGCTGCCGTGCCGGAACTGGCGGACCAGCACCAGCCGTTCGTCGACCGTGATCGGCAGCACGACCACCCAGTCGGGCGTGTCCATCAGGAAGAAGCCGATCTCGGCGCCGGTGCGCGGCGAGCGGCGGTGCGAACGGCGGGCGCGGAAGACCTTGTATTGGAACAAGGTCTCCTCGCGGAGCTGCTGCCAGGGTTGGAGCGTCATCGTGGTCGGCGGTGGGCTTCGTCGGCAGCGCGCATCACGGTTGCAGCCGCAGCCCGCTGGTCACGGCGCCGGCGACCGCCTGCACGTCGAGCTCGACCTCGTCGTGGCTGAGGCGGCCGGGGCCGAACTGGTTGGTCTCGAGGCGGAACGAGCCGTCTTCGCCGGTGCGCGCGCCGAGCGGCAGCTGCAGCACCGCCCCTTCGAGCGCACGGCGGCCGGTGAAGTCCGGGCCCGGCGTCGTTGCTTGCGGCGTCCAGCGCACGGTGGCGCCGGCGATCGGCGCGCCGCTGGCGTCGCGCAGCACGCCTTCGAGCATCGCCGTCAGGCCGCGCTCGACGCGCACGTTCGCCTCGGCCGGCCACACGTCGTAGTCCGCGAACGGCGCGCCGACGGCGACCAGTTCGGCATAGGTGAGGAAGCCGATGGCCTGCACCGCGAGTCGCCCGCTGCCCTGGCCGGTGGCAGGCAGCACGAACGTGCCGTCGGCGGCGGTCGTCGCCGCGACCGGATTGCCGCCGCTCTCGCTGCGCCACAGCACCATGGCGCCGGCGATCGGCTGCAGGTCGGGCCGCGAGCGCACGCGGCCGCGCAGCGTCGTCAGCGGCAGCGCGCGCAGCGGGATGCGCAGCGCGGCACCGGGCACGTTCACTGGCCCGTAGGCCTGCGGTTCGTGGTCGCCGTGGTGCACGTGCAGCGTCAGCGCACCCGGCAGCAGCGGGCCGAGCCGGAACGCGCCGTCGGCGTCGGTGGTGGCGACGAGGCCGAGTGGTTCGCCGCCTTGCAGCTGCACGGTGGCTCCGGCGAGCGGCCGGCCGTCGCCGAGCGCCACGATCTGGCCGGCGACCTGCGCACCCGGCTGCAGCGTGACGACGATCTCGGGGCCTTCGACCGCGCCCGCGGCCAGCGTCAACGAGGCCGTGCCGACGAAGCCGGCGGTGGTCGCGGCCTCCAGCGTGAACTCCCCCGGCACGACGAAGCGCACCTCGCCGCCGTCGGCGAGGCGGTGCACCCGCTGCTCCGACCAGACGCCGAGCTGCACCGGCACGTCGGCGCAGACCGGCTGTGCTGCCAGCATCGTGTGCTCCATCCACGCGCGCTGCACGACCGGATCGTCGGTGGCGATCGCTGCCTTGCCGGTCGACTTCGCCGCCGCGTCGCGCGGTTTGAAGCGCACGAAGACGTCGGCGAGCGGCTGCTGCTCGGGGCCGACGAAGCGGAAGCGCCGCCGCAGCGACCAGCGGTCGGCGACGAGGCGCACCAGCTGCGGATCCTGTTCGCTGGTGCCTAGACGCGCCGGCACCATGCGCACGAGGTAGCCGTCGACGACGACCGCGAGCTGGTCGACGTCGCGCAGCGCCAACGGCACGAGGCCACGTTCGTCGCTGAAGCCGAGCTCGGTGCCGCCGCGCACGCGCCGCACCGGCGCCCCGGCGAGCGGCCGTTCGCCGGCGTGGTCGACGATGCGGAGCCACGCGGTCGGCGCGTCGGCGAGCGGTTCGCCCGGCTCGGGTCGCGCCGTGGTGCGGGTCGCGACCGTGCCCGCTGGCAGGCCCTCGTCGGCGCCGGTCGTTCGGGCCGTGGTGCGCGCCGCGCCCGGACCGTCGCTCGACGTGTCGATCGCCGGTGGCGCGATCGGCTCGCCGCCGTCGAGCACTCCCGACCAGAAGAACACGCCGAGCGCGAGTGCCAGCACCAGGACGACGAGCAACAGCGGCGAACGCATCGGAGGCGGCGCAGCATAGCGGCCCTATGCTGCGCCGCCGCTGCCGATGACCGCCGCCCCCGCTTCGCCTGCCGACACCGCGTCCCGCCTGCTGTGGTGGCCGCTGCTGGCCCTCGCCATCGCCGCCGTCGCCGGCTTCGTCGCCGCCGTCGCCGTGCGGCTGCCGTATCCGCACGAACTCGAGTGGATGGAGGGCGCGCTCGCCGACCACGCCTGGCGCGTCGCCCACGGCCTGCCGCTGTACTGCGAACCGGGGCCGGAGCACGTGCCGTTCCTCTACGCGCCGCTGCTGTTCTGGCTCGGCGGGCTCGGCATCACGCTCGGCTTCGACGGCATCACCGCGCTGCGCATGATCGCCACCGGCTTCACGATCGCCAGTGCGATGCTGGTCGGCCACTGGGTGCGCGTCGAGAGCAAGCGCGTGCTGCCGGGCCTCGTCGCCAGCGGCCTGTTCGTCGCCGGCTACGGCTGGCTCGCGTGGTGGTACGACCTCGCGCGCAACGACGCGCTGTTCGTGTTCTGGACCTTGCTCACCGCCTACCAGCTGCGCCACGGCGGGCCGCGGCGCTGGCTGTGGGCGGCGTTGCTGGCGACGGTCGCGGTGCTGAGCAAGCAGTCGGCGCTGATGTGGCTACCGGCGATCGGCGTCGGCGCTCTGTGCCACGACTGGCGGAACGCGCTGCGCTTCGCTGCGGCGACGACGCTGGCGTTGGCGACGGCGCTCGGTGCGCTGCACCTCGGCAGCGACGGCTGGTCGACGTTCTACATGTTCGAGATGCCGCGCCTGCACGGCATCGTCGGCGACCGCAAGCTCGGCTTCTGGACCGAGGACGCGCTGCCGATGCTGCCACTGCTGCTGCTCGGGCTGTGCGGCTTCGTCGCGCAGTGCCGGGACGGAACGGTGCGCGCGGCGCTGTTCCTGGCGGCGCTCGGCAGCGGCGGCCTGACGACGTCGTGGCTGTCGCGCCTGCACGTCGGCGGCTTCGACAACGTGCTGATGTACGGCTTCGCCGGCGCCTGCGTGCTCGGCCCGATCGCCGCCACCGCACGCGCCCGCTGGCTCGCGATCGCCGGGCCGCTGCTGCTGCTGGCGCAGTTCGGCTGGCTCGGCTGGGCGGCCCATGTGCGCGGCCTCGGCACGCTGCTGCCGTCGGCGGCGCATCGGCAGGCGCACGACGAACTGGTGGCGTTCGTGACCACGCAGCCTGGGCCGGTGTGGATCCCGGCGCACGGCCACGTCAGCACACGCGCCGGCAAGGGCACGGGTGCGCACGGGCAGGCGATCTTCGATCTGCTGCAGGCGCTGCCGAAGCTCCCGAACGGCCAGTTCGACCTCGAGGCGGCGCTGGTCGATCGCCGGCGCCTCGCCGCCTTGCCGGCGCGCACGCAGCAGGCGATCACGGCCCTGTTCGATCGCACGCACGCCGCCCTGCGCGAACGTCGCTTCGCCGCGATCGTCGTCGACGAGGCCGGCGCCGGCATGTTCCCGGCGGTGTTCTTCCTCGGTCTGGCCGGCCCCGATGGCGCGACCGGCACGGCCGACGATCCCTACGTGCGATTGCCGGGGCCGCTGCTGCGCGAGCCGACGGCGCTGCGACCGCTGCTCGGCTTCGAGGCGCACTCGCCCTACGCGCTGGTTCCTAACGGACGCTGAACACCCGGGCGCGCCGACCGGTCGCCAAACTGCCGCCACCGCCCGGGCAAAGGCCCGGCCGGCCTGCATCCAGGCCTTCGCAGCGACGAATACGGGACATCTCGTCGTGTCCCCGTTCGCCCAAGCCCTCGCCCGCTCCCGCCCCACGACCCGCAGTCCCCGCCGCTGGCTGTTCGTGCCCTACGACCAGCTGAGCGACGGCATCGGCCCGCTCGCCAAGGAGCCGCCGCACGAGCTCGGCATCGTGCTGGTCGAGAGCCGCGAGAAGGCGGGCCGCCGCCCCTACCACGTGCAGAAGCTGGCGCTGGTGCTGGCCAACATGCGCCACTTCGCGCTCGAGCAGCAGGCGCGCGGCGTGCTGGTGCGCCACGTGGCGACCAAGGGCGACTACGCATCGGCGCTGGCGCCGCTGGCCAAGGAACTCGGCCCGCTGCGCGTGCAGCGCCCGGCCGAGCGCGAACTGCGCATCGAGCTGCAGCCGTTGTTCCAGAACGGCGCCTTGGTCGAGGTGCCGCACGACGGCTGGCTGTCGACGGCCGACGACTTCGCCGCGATCCCGGGCCCGCCGTGGCGGATGGACGCGTTCTACCGGCAGGTCCGCCGCCGCACCGGCGTGCTGATGCAGCGCGGCAAGCCGGTCGGCGGCAAGTTCAGCTTCGACGCCGAGAACCGTCGCGCCTGGAAGGGCGATCCACCGGCCCCCGCCGAGCCCACCTACGAGCCCGATGCGATCACGCGCGAAGTGTGCGAGCTGGTGCGCCGCGACTTCGGCAAGCACCCCGGCACGCTGCGCCCCGAGCACCTGCCGACCACGCGCCAGGATGCGGAGCGCACGTGGCAGTGGGCGCTGCGCGAGTGCCTGCCCTGGTTCGGCCCGTTCGAGGACGCGATGTCGACGCGTTCCACCGGCTTGTTCCACACGCGCCTGTCGCCGCTGCTGAACCTGCACCGCGTGCTGCCGCGCGACGTGCTGGCCGACGTCGTCGCCGCCGAGCTGCCGCTGGCGAGCAAGGAAGGGTTCGTGCGGCAGATCCTCGGCTGGCGCGAGTTCGTGCGCCACGTGCACGCAGCGACCGACGGCCTGCGCAGCCACGCCGGCAAACCGATCGAACGCAACGCGCTCGCCGCCGACCTGCCGCTGCCCGCCGCGTACTGGCCGGGCGTGCCGAGCGGCCTCGCCTGCCTCGACCGCGTCGTGCACGACGTCTGGCACGAGGGCTACAGCCACCACATCACGCGGCTCATGGTGCTGGGCAACCTGGCGACGCTGATCGGTGTCGAGCCGACCGCGTTGTCGCAGTGGTTCTGGATCGCCTACGCCGACGCCTACGACTGGGTCGTCGAGCCGAACGTGCTGGCGATGGCGACCTACGGCACCGGCGACCTGATGACGACGAAGCCCTACGTCGCCGGCTCCGCCTACCTCGACCGCATGGGCGACCACTGCGCCGACTGCGCGTTCGACCCGAAGACGACGTGCCCGATCACGCGGCTCTACTGGGCCTTCCTCGCCCGCAACAGCGAACGTCTCGCCGGCAACCAGCGCATCGCGATGCCGCTGCGCAGCGCGCAGAAGCGTTCGGCCGCCGACAAGAAGCGCGACGCCGCGGTCGCCGCGTGGGTGCGCGGCACGCTCGCACGCGGCAAGCGCCTGGATCCCGCCGACGCACCCTGACTCCAGCGGCGAACATTATGCAGCCGAACATAATGCACGGCTGCATAATGTTCGATCGCCTGATCGACGCCGCCACGTTGCTCGCCGTCGTCGGTGGCGAGCCGCAGTGAACGTCTTCGCCGCGCATCGATCCTGACCCGCCGCTCGCACAGGATCCGCCGGCGCCGAGCGCCGGCGAAGTGGTCCCGCCGAACACGACGCTGGTGTTCACAGTGACGTTGCTCGGCATCGAGAAGTGAAGAGCCGTCGTCCGCTCGCGACGGCGGCCGAGCGCCGCGGTGACCGAGTTCCGTGCCACCTCGCGGCGACAGACCGTGGACGACGGTGGCGCCAGCGCGCAGGAGAGTCGTTGCCGGCACCCATCGCGGCCGGTACGAACCACGCTCGCCTCGTGGTGCACCCGCATCGAACCCGGTGGCATCGAGAGGCAACCTGTCCGCCAGCTCAGGTCTTCCATGCGGCCGTGGAGCTGGACGGGCGACAGGCTCGTCGACCCTCTCCAATCACTCTCTGGGAGTCCGCCATGGCAACCCTGGCCGTTCTCGGTGCGTCCACCGCTGCACAGATTCTCGAGCGACCCGAGGAGCTGCGCGATGTCCAGCTGGTCGCGCACGGCTCCACGTTGGACGAGATCCTGGCGCAGTTGGCCGGCCGACCGGTGGATGCGCTGCTGATGGAGCTGGAGGCCTTGGGCGAGGCTCCAGCCGAGATGGTGCGCTCGCTGCAAGCACGCACCCAGGCACAGCTGGCCATCATCACCTACGAGTTCGCCCGCAAGGACGTGGTGTCACGCCTGGGCACGGTGGCCGACAACGTGCGCATGCTGCGCAAGCCGGTGAACCTCGGCTTGCTGCAGTTGAACATGATGAATCTGCTCGACGTGTTCCGCGCGCCGAGCAAGCCACCCGCACCCGCGGCGCTCCCACCCGTGGTCGCTCCGGCGACCAGCGCAGTGAAGGCCGCAGCGCTGCCTGCTCGGCGCCCGCGCTACACCGTCGAGCAGTTGGGCCGTCTGCAGGAGATGCGCAGCATCATCCAGTGCGAGTGCCCGAACCACGTGGCGACGCTGGTGCAGAGCCTGTTGGCGTTCGAGGCGTATGCCCGCAACTGCGAGAACCGCAACGCCGCCGACGCCGCCGTTCACCGCATGCTGCACGACAAGACCATGGCCGCGCGCACGGTGATGGAGGACGCACTGGCGGAGCTGATCGCCTTCGAGAAGATCGCCGTGTGAAGCCGGCCGTGCGGCAACTTCAGCGCAGAGTCACTTCCTGCGGGCTCGTGGTGCCGACGACGACGCGCTGGACCGGCCCGGCCACGCCACCGCGCACGAGGGTGAGTTCGAGCTCGGTGCCGGGTGTGCAGGTCACCGCGACCGGATCGGCGATGGCGAGCTCCCGTGGGCCGTGCAGGTTGCCGTGGTCGAACGCGCGCAGCACCGGATCGTCGACCCCGTCGCGCAGGACTGCGATGCGCACGATCGGTTCGCCGCGTGGATCCAGAACCGACAGCTGCAGGCGCGTCGAGGGCAGCAGCTCGACACGCAGATCGGCGCGGAGCGGGCCGAGCCGTTGCGGCACGAAGCCGGTGCTGGCGACCAGCAGGTCGTGCGGTTCGGGGCGCAGTTCGACGAGTCGCGCCACGCGGATCGGCGGCGTGGTGGCCACGTCCGTGGCACCCGTCGGCACGAGCGCGAACTTCGCGTCGCGACTGGCCAGTTCCGGCGCAACTTCGACGCTGACGAGCTGGATCGCCGAGCGCAGGTCGAGCGGGACCCCGTCGGCGGGATGGAGGTTGTCGCCAGCACGCAGCCAGATCTGCGGCACGTCGTGGAGAACCCGTTGCTGCCACCGGAACGTCAACCGGTAGGCCCCTGGCTCGAGGTCGCCGAAGGCAACGAAACCATCACCGCTGTGGCCACCCGTCGTCGCCGCACCCGTCGCCAGCGAAGTGAGCACGGCGCGCGCCTGCGAGCGCACACCGTCCGGCCAGGACACGGGCACGAGCAACGTCGCCGCCGGGCGCAGGGTGACGAGGATCGCTTCGCCGCGTCGGCACCGTTGCGGTGGCGACGCCAACTGGCCGTTGCCCCGCACGGTCACGACGAACTCCTCGACTTCGCTGCGACCCCGGAAGGTGAAGGTGTCGCCGTCGGCCGACCGCAGCAGACGCAGCTGCTGCTGTGGCGCGTTCGCGTCGGCGATCGCGACCACGTCGTCGCCGACCGCCGAGCCGTCCTCGTGGCGAACGGTGACCCGCAGCAACGGCGGCGCCTCGGCGTCGACCGGAACCTCGATCACGCCGACGTCGACGACTCCGGTCGCATCGGGACGCGCCAACTTCGCCGCCGGGATCCGATGCGTCCAAGGCTCGGCCAGCCACGCGGCATCGACGAGCAGCCATCCGTCGACCGACTCCGCCGGCTCCGGAGACTCGACCCGGACGACGAAGCTGCCGTTCCCGGTGTTCTCGACGCCGCTCGCGGGGGCGAGCGTCACGTCGGCGCCCGGCTGGGAGCCCCGGTCGAGCCGCGCGTTCACCCGGAACGCGCCGAGCGGCTGCCCATCCGATCGACGCAGCGTGCCGCGAAGGCGCAGATGGCTGGCCTTGACCACGACGCGATGCGTGACGAGCTGTCCGGGGCGTTCCGGTCCGGCGACGGTCGCTTGGGGACCGTCGAGGGCGACCGGCTCACCCGTTCCCGTCGCCCGCCGCAGGGACCAGGTCCGCCCCAACGGCATCTGCTGGAACACGGCGAGACCGGCGGCGTCGGTGCCCGCGGCGCGGTCGTCGGCGAACAGGCGCGTCACCACCGGCTGCCCGAACACGTCCTCGATCCGGACCCGAAGGGTGCCACCGACCGGCACCGTCACCTGGATCGGATCCCCGGCGAGCAGCATCGCGTGGGTCACGCGGCACGCGGGCTCCGGAGACGAAAGGCCGTCCGGCGCGATGACGAGGGCGCGCGACTGCTGCCACTCCCACCGGTAGAACGAGGTCTGGGCGTGCGAGAGCAACGTCACCCCGTCGGCGTCGGTCGGCGGCAGCAGAACCCGCTTCGGCACCCAGCCTTCCTGCTGCGCCCATGTCGCCACGAGCGACAGGTCCGGCACCGGCCGCCCTTCCGCATCGCGAACGAGCACCCTCGCGGTCAGGTCGCGCTCCAGTTCGATCCGCTGCTCGAATCGGCTCTGCACGCGCAGGTCGTCGCAGCGCAGCAGGCCGAAGTGGTCCCCGGAGCGCACGCAGACGACGGAACCGTGGCCGACGATCACGGTGGCGCGGCCCGCCGGATCGGTCGTGGTCGCACGTCCGCGCGCGCGGAGCAGCCGTTCCACGTCGGTCCGTTCCGGCGGAATCGGCTGCTCGCTGGCGTGGACCTCGGCCCCGGCTGCGGCGCGGCCGTCACCGGCGAAGACGCAGGCGATCCGGAGGGAGACGCGCGGGGACGATGCGGGGTCGCCCGAGGGCTCGCTGCGCTGCAACTCGGCCGTGGGCACGAACGGCGGGTCGTCCGCGAGGGCGTGCGACGCGGCGGCGGCGGCTGCATCCTCTGCCGCAGGCTGCGGTGGCGGCGCAACCGGTGACCAGAGCGTTGTCGACCGGAGCCCAGCAACCAGCAGCAGCGCCAGCACGACTGCAACCAGCAGTAGGGAGCTCGCACGTGGCGCCATGCCGACAACCTACTGCCTGCCTTGCCGAGCCAACCGTAAACAGACGGTCAGCCTGGCCCCCACGGAGAGATCGGCGATCGCTTCAGAGCGCCAGGTTCTCGGTGCCTTCGTTCAGAATGGAGAGGTAGGCGTCGTAGCAGAACACGCGGTTGCGGGCCTGCCCCGTCACCTCCCGCACGATGCCGAGCGGCTGTGCAGTCAGCACACCGAGCGAGCGGGAGATGGTCGGGAACGTGCGCCCGGTCGCCTTCGCCAGGGCCTGGATGCCGAGCAGCGGACGCACTTGCAGTTCGCGATGGATCTGCATGGTCGTCGCCAGATTGCGCCCGCCGAGCTCCCGGATGCGTCGCTGGTCGTCCTCGAACAGTTGCACCAGCCGTTTGGCGGTGCCGACGGCGCTGTCGGCGGTGGTCGCCACGCCCTCGAGGAAGAACTCGATCCACGCCTCCCAATCGCCCTCGTGGCGCACGGCATCGAGCAGGCGGTAGTAGGTGGCACGTTCGCGCTTCAGCCACAGGCTCAGGTAGAGCAGAGGCTCACTGAGCACGCCGGCGTGGCAGAGCAGGAACGTGACGAGCAGGCGACCCAGGCGCCCATTGCCGTCGAGGAACGGGTGGATCGTCTCGAACTGCACGTGGGCGAGTGCTGCTCGCACCAACACCGGCAGGTCCGACTCGCCATGCAGGAAGCGCTCGAGTTCGCCCATGCACTCGGCCACCCGCGCGGCCGGCGGTGGCACGAAGGCCGCGTTGCCGGGGCGGGTGCCGCCGATCCAGTTCTGGCTGCGTCGATACTCGCCGGGCTCCTTGCTGCTGCCGCGACCGAGCGCGAGCAGCCGGTGGTGGATCTCACGCAGCAGCCGGCCGCTGAGTGGGAACCCGCCCCGCAAGCGCTGTAGGCCGTGCTCGAGGGCCGCGACGTAGTTGGCGACCTCGACCACGTCGTCGATGGGCGCGCCCGGTGCCTGCGCCAGCTCGTAGATCAGCAGGTCGGACAACGACGACTGCGTGCCTTCGATCTGCGAGGACAGCAGCGCCTCCTTGCGGACGTAGCTGTAGAGGAACAGCTGCGGTCCGGGCAGCAGCGTCGACACGCTGTCGAGGCGCCCGAGGGCGAGTTGGGCGCGCTCGAGACCGAGCTGCAGCCGACCGGTGAGCATGACCGGAGGAACCGGCGGCAGCGGACTCGGGACAAACGCCCGAACCACCTCGCCAGCGACTGCCATCGAGTCGTAAGTTCCGGTGGGACCGCGCTTCATGGCATTCGGGCTCGCGACGTGGCGAGCGCACGAACCGTTAATAGCGCGCGGCGCTGTTAACGGAAAGGGCCGCTTCCGTTAACAACAGCCTCCGGGCGCCGGTCAGCCGAGCGTCTTCAGCGCGTCCTGCACCAGCTTGCCGTCGGCGAGGCCCTTGTACTTCGCCATCCACTCCTTCATGAAGCGGCCGGTGTCCTTGCCGCCCTGGTAGCCGATCGCCGCGGCGACCTCCTTGACCTTCGCCGTGACCTCGTCGGCCGACATCTGCTTCGGCAGGTAGGCGGTGATGACGTCGATCTCGAACTGCTCCTTCGCCACGACGTCGGCGCGGCCGGCGGCCTTCGCCTGCGCCACCGAGTCGGAACGCGTCTTGATCGCCTTCTGCAGCACCGCGGCTTCTTCGTCGTCGGGCAGGTTGTCGACCTTGGCGTCGATCGCCTTCTTCTTCAGCTCGCTGATCAGCATGCGCACGACTTCGAGGCGCGGCTTGTCGCCGCCCTTCATCGCCGTCTTCATGTCCGCCGTGAGCTTCTCGAGGTAGTTGGCCATGTTCACTTCTTCTCCGCGGCAGGTGCGGCGTCGGTCGACTCGGGTTCTTCGCGCGGAATGCGCGCCACGCCGACGAGCTTGTCGTCGCCGTTGAGGGCGATGCAGCGCACGCCCTGCGTGTTGCGGCCGACGATGCTGACCTCGCCGACCTTGGTGCGGACGATCTGTCCGTCCTTGGTGATCATCATGACCTCGTCGTCGTCCGCGACGGCGAGAACGTTGACGACCTTGCCGTTCCGGTCGCTGGTCTTGATGTCGATGATGCCCTTGCCGCCGCGCGACTGCAGGCGGTACTCCTCGACCAGCGTGCGCTTGCCGTAGCCGTTCTCGCAGACGGTCAGCAGCGAACCGGTACCGTCGGTGACGACCATGTCGCAGACCGCGTCGCCGTCCTCGAGGCGGATGCCCCAGACGCCGACGGCGCTGCGGCCCATGGCGCGCGCGTCCGCCTCCTCGAAGCGGATCGACATGCCGTCGCGCGTCGCCAGCACGATCGTCTGGCCGGCACGGCAGAGGTTGACGCCGACCAGGCTGTCCCCCTCTTCGAGACCGACCGCGATGATGCCGCCGGAACGCGGTCGGCTGTACTGCTCGAGCGCGGTCTTCTTGATCAGGCCCTTCTTCGTCGCGGTGACGAGGAAGCGATCGTCGAACGCCTCGACGCGCAGGATCGCGGTGATCTTCTCACCCTCCTGCGTCTCGACGACGTTGGCCAGGGCGCGACCCTTGGCGGTGCGGCCGAAGCTCGGCAGCTCGTAGACCTTCCTCCAGTAGCAGCGGCCGCGGTCGGTGAAGAACAGCAGCGAGTCGTGCGTGCTGGCGACGAACAGGTTCCACAGGAAGTCGCCTTCCTTGGTCTCGGCGCCGCTGACGCCCTTGCCGCCGCGTCCCTGCGTCCGGTACTGGTCGAGCGCGGTGCGCTTGATGTAGCCCTGGTGGGTGACGGTGACGACCATCATCTCCTCCGGGATGAGGTCCTCGGCGACGAAGCTGCCGACCTCCTCGTCGCTGATCACCGTGCGGCGGTTGTCGCCGTACTGGTCGACCATCTCGCGCAGGTCCTGCTTCATCAGCCCGAACAGCACCGTGCGGTCGGCGAGGATCGTCTTGTAGTAGACGATCTTGTCGGTGACCTCCTTGTGCTCCTGCTCGAGCTTCTCGATCTCGAGGCCGGTCAGGCGCGCGAGACGCATGTCGAGGATCGCGCGCGACTGCAGGTCGGAGAACTGGAAGCGCGCCATCAGCTTCAGGCGCGCGTCGTCGCTGTTCGCCGACTTCTTGATGATCTCGATGACCTCGTCGATGTTCTGCACCGCGAGGCGCAGGCCGTCGAGGATGTGCAGGCGCTCCTCGGCCTTCTTCAGCAGGAAGCGCGTGCGCCGCTTGATCACGTCGATGCGGTGATCGCGGTAGCACTCGAGCATCTGCTTGAAGCCGAGCGTGCGCGGGCGGCCGTCGAGGATCGCCAGGTTGATGATCGAGAACGTGCTCTGCAGCGGCGACAGCTTGAACAGCTGGTTCACCGTCACCGTCTCGTCCTCGACGCCCTTCTTCAGCTCGACGACGAGGCGCAGGCCGACGCGGTCGTTGCTCTCGTCGTTGGCGTCGGAGATCGAGTCGATCTGGTCGCTCTTCACCAGGTGGTCGATGCGCTCCAGGATCGTCGTCGTCTTGATCTGGTAGGGCACCTCGGTGAACACCAGCAGCTTGCGGCCCTTCTTCTCCTCGACGTGGTATTTGGCGCGCACCACGACGTTGCCGCGGCCGCTGGCGTAGGCGTTGCGGATGCCGCCGCGACCCATGATCGTGCCGCCGGTCGGGAAGTCGGGGCCCTGCACGACCTCGAGCAGTTCGTCGAGCGTGACGTTCGGGTTGTCGAGCAGCTTCTCGATCGCCTTGGCGACCTCGCGCAGGTTGTGCGGCGGCAGGCTCGCGGCCATGCCGACGGCGATGCCGGTCGAGCCGTTGCAGACGAGGTTCGGGAAGCGCGCCGGCAGCACCGACGGCTGCATGCGCGTGCCGTCGTAGTTCGGGATCTCGTCGACGGTGTCCTTGTCGAGGTCCTCGAGCAGGTGCATCGCCGGATAGCCGAGCCGCGCCTCCGTGTAGCGCATGGCCGCGGGCGGGCTGCCGTCGATGGCGCCGAAGTTGCCCTGGCTGTCGACCAGCGGGTAGCGGGTCGAGAACGGCTGCGCCATGCCGACGAGCGTCGGGTAGACGACCGACTCGCCGTGCGGGTGGTAGTTGCCCGACGTGTCGCCGCAGATCTTCGCGCACTTGCGGTGCTTGCTGCGCGGCCCGAGGTTGAGGTCGTTCATCGCGACCAGCACGCGTCGCTGGCTCGGCTTCAGACCGTCGCGCGCGTCGGGCAGAGCGCGACTCAGGATCACGCTCATCGAGTAGTTCAGGTAGCTCTCGCGCATCTCCCGTTCGAGCAGGAGATCGCTGATGCGGCCGCCGGTCGGCGGGGTCGGATCGGTCATGAGCGCACGGAGTCGGGTCGGTGGAGACTGTCGACGAAAAGCTCATTCTTCACGGCCGCTGCGCAGGCTTCAACATCGCTGGCGCCACGCTAGCATCGCCAGCTTGGCGGTCGCCCGGACGGCGGTCGCCAGGACCCGCCGCCCACCCGCCAAACCCGCACCTCCGGAGCCCCACCCTTGTTCGACAAGAGCGTCATCCTCCTCGTCGTCTCGCGCGAGATCCTCGAAGGCTCCGTCGTCGACCGCAACGCCGCGTTCATCAGCAACCGCATCGACGACATCGGCTACCGCGTGCGCACCATCCAGGTCGTCGACCGCGTCGAGACCGAGGTCACCGCGGCGATCAAGTGGGCGCTCGAGCAGAAGCCGACGTTCGTGCTGCTGACCGGCGGCATGGGCCCCAACTGGGACGACAGCTCGCGCGGCTGCCTGGCCAAGGCGGTCGGCGTACCGCTGGTCGAGGACAAGAAGGCGCTCGAGTTCGTGCAGAACGCCTACCGCCGCCTGCACGCCAAGGACGTCGTCGACGACGCCGAGATGACCGACGCCCGCCGCGGCATGGCGATGGTCCCGACCGGCTCGATCGTCTACGAGAACACCGTCGGCACGGCGCCGGCGGTGCAGCTCGCGGTCGGCAGCACGACGGTGTTCCTGCTGCCCGGCGTGCCGGCCGAGATGCAGCGCTTCTTCACCCAGCACGTGATGCCGGTGATGAGCGCGGCCGGGCCGGACACGGTCCGCGGCGAGCGCCAGGTCGACTACCACGGCCACGACGAGTCGTCGATCAACAAGGCGCTGGCCGAACTGGCGAAGCGCCACCCGAACGTCAGCCTGCGCACCCGCGTGCAGGGCATCGAGGGCGCCCGCACGATCCGCCTCAACCTGGTCTCCGAGCACGAGGACGCGGTGCAGCTGAACGACCTGCTCGACAAGGCCGAACAGGACCTGCGCAACACCCTCGGCCTCGAGCTGCGGTCGCGGCCGACCGACGCTTCGGTGCTCGGCGATTGAGCCGGCGCCAGGCCGCCCCCGGCGGTGCAGGCACGCCGCCGTTCGCCGCCCGCCTGCTGCGCTGGTACGAAGCCGCGCGGCGCGACCTGCCGTGGCGACGCCTGCGCGACCCGTGGGCGATCTGGGTCAGCGAGGTGATGCTGCAGCAGACGCGCGTCGAGGCGGTGAAGGAGCCGTTCGCACGCTTCCTGCGCAGCTTCCCGACGCCGGCCGCGTTCGCCGCCGCCAGCGACGACGAGCTGCTGCACGCCTGGCGCGGCCTCGGCTACTACCGCCGCGCGCGGCTGCTGCGCGACGGCGCGCGTGCGGTCGTCGCCCGCCACGGCGGTGTGGTGCCGCAGGACGTGGAAGCCCTCGGCGACCTGCCGGGCATCGGCGACTACACGCGCGGCGCCGTGGCATCGATCGCGTTCGGCCTCGCCGAGCTCGCCGTCGACGGCAACGTCGAACGGGTGGCCGCGCGCCACCGCGGCATCCGCACCGGCGTCGACACCGCGGCCGGCAAGCGGGCCGTGCGCGAGGCCGTCGCCGACTGGCTCGACCGCGACCGCGCCGGCGACTTCAACCAGGCGCTGATGGAGCTCGGCGCCACCGTCTGCACGCCGACGTCGCCGGCCTGCGAACGGTGCCCCGTCGCCGCCGACTGCCAGGCCAAGGCGCTCGGCCTCACCGCCGAACTGCCGGTCAAGAAGCCACCGCGCGCCGCCGTCGAAGTGACCGCGCGCGCCGTGCTGGTCACCGGCCCGGGCGGCCTGCTCGGCCATCGTGTGCCCGAAGGCGAACCGAACGCCGGCCAGGTCGACCTGCCGGGCGAAGGACCGCTGCGCAGCGTCGACGCCGCCGACCTCGCCAACTTGCTGCGCCAACGCTTCGACGCGCGCATCGCGATCGGCCCGGTGCTCGCCACCGCGAAGCACGCGATCACCCACCATCGCATCACCATGCACGGCCACGCCGCGACGCTGGCCGCCGGCGCCCGCGACGCCGGGCGGCTGCAGTGGTTTCCGCTGGCCGGCGACGCGCCGTGGACGACGTTGGCCCGCAAGCTGTTCCAGAAGGCACTCGGCGCCGACGGCACGCTGCGCGCGTGACCTCGCCGGGCCGATCGCTATGGTTCCCGCCCTCACTTTTCGCGCAGCCACGAGGAACCCGCCATGAGCCTGATGTCCGGCAAGAACGTCGTCATCTTCGGAGTCGCCAACAAGCGCTCGATCGCCTGGGGCATCGCCCAGGCGCTGCACCGCGAAGGCGCCCGGCTCGCGCTGACCTACCAGAACGAGCGCATGGAGGAGCCGGTGAAGAAGCTCGCCGCCGAGCTGCCCGGCGACACCGTGCTGGTGCCGTGCGACGTCACCGTGCCCGGCGACATCGACCGCTGCTTCCAGCGCCTCGGCAACGACTTCGGCCCGCTCGACGGCCTCGTGCACTCGATCGCGTTCGCCAAGCGCGAAGAGCTCGGCGGCCACTTCGCCGACACCTCGTGGGACGGCTACGCGCTGGCGCAGCAAGTCAGCGCGTGGTCGCTGATCGGCCTGGTCAAGGGCGCCCTGCCGCTGATGGAAGGCCGCGACGCCGGCGTCGTCTGCCTCAGCTACTACGGCGCCGAGAAGGTCGTCACCAACTACAACGTCATGGGCGTCGCCAAGGCGGCGCTCGAGGCGAACACGCGCTACCTCGCCAACGACGTCGGTCCGAAGGGCGTGCGCGTCAACGCGATCTCGGCCGGCCCGATCAAGACGGTGTCGGCGATGGGCGTCGCCGACTTCGGCTCGCTGCTCGACACCATGGCGCAGAAGGCGCCGCTGCGCCGCAACGTCGACCAGGCCGATGTCGGCAACACCGCGCTGTTCCTGCTGAGCAACCTGTCGCGCGGCATCACCGGCCAGACGATCTACGTCGACGCCGGCTACAGCATCATGGGTGCGTGAGGCGCGCCGCCCGCGTGGCGCCCGCGACCTGACGCGGGCCCCGCCCATTTCTGGCGAGCGTTCGCACGGTTCCTGACGTGCAATGCGGCCCACGGACGATCGACGTCCGACCGGAGTCCGCCCATGAACGTCAGCATCTTGTTCTTCGCGCAGATGATCGTGCTCGGCTTCGCCGGGCTGTTCGGCGTGCCGATGCCGATGGCGGTGCCGCCGCTGCCCGACCAGCCGACGCTGCTGCACGTCGTGCCGGCCGATGCGCTCGCCTTCTTCGCCTGGAACGGCACCGGCACCGCCGACCCGAAGAGCGACAACCGCACCGAACGGCTCGCCGCCGAGCCCGAGGTGCGCGCGATGGTGGCGCAGCTGCGCGCGGCACTGATCGGCATGGTGGCGCGCGAAGGCGACCGAATGGCCGCCGACGCGATGACCGTGCTGACCGATGCGCTGCAGCGCCCAGGCTGCGTGTTCGTCCGCCGCTTCGGCCCGAAGCCGATCCTCGACGCCGGCCTCGTCGTGCAGTTCGGCGACGGCAAGCAGGCCGCGGTCGCCCTGCTGGAAGCCGCGAGCCAGCGCTTGCACGAACTCAGCCGCGGCGCCGGAGACCTGCACGCCGACATGGTCGTCGACGGCGTCACCTTCCACTCGTTCGGCACGCCAGCCAACAGGCTGTTCGTCGGCTGGGCCGAAGTCGACGGCTGGGTCGCGCTGGCGCTCGGCGCCGAGACGCCCGCCGGCATCGTCGCCGGCCTGCGCGGCAAGAGCCGCGGCATCGCCGACCACGCCGACTACCAGGCGCTCGAGGGCGGCTGCGCGGTCGCGCGTCCGTGCACGAAGTCGTTCGTCGACCTCGGCAAGCTGCGCACGACGTTCGAGAACTTCGGCGCCGACGGCCAGCAGACGGCCGCGGTGTTCGCAGCGCTCGGCCTGACCGGCGCCAAGGCGATCGTCGCGCAGTCCGGACTCGAAGGGCAGGGCTTCGTGCAGCGCGCGACGATGCACGCGCCGGCCAGGGACGGCCTGCTCGGTGCCTTGCTGCCGCAGCCGCTGCTGGTCGACGAACTGGTGCAGGTGCCGATCGACGCGCAGCTGACGCTGGCCGCGCGCATCGACGGCAAGAAGGTCGAACAGGCGCTGCTGCAGTTGCTGGCGGCGATGACCGGCGAAGACGTCGCCGCCGACTACGAACGCAGCTTCGTCGGTGAGTTCCCGCAGCAGCTCGGCGGCGCACGCTGGCGCGAGGACCTGCTCGACCAGATCGGCGACCAGCTGACGGTGTGGAACTCGCCGGGCCAGGGTGGTGCGGGCTTCACCGGCCTCACCGGCATCGTGCCGCTGCGCGACGCGAACGCGTTCGCCGCCGGCTTCGCCAAGGTCATGGGCGTGCTCCAGCAGCAGATGCCGAGCAAGGCCGACGTGGCGGCCCGCGGCGACCGCTTGCGCCGCGGCATGGAGACGCTCGAGTCGTTCCAGGTCGGCGACGCGATCGCGCACTGGCTGAACGACCTCGACGACCACATCTTCGCGCCGGCGTGGTCGGTCGCGCACGGCCACCTGATCGGCAGCCTGCTGCCGCAGCCGGTGCGCGCGTTCCTCGGCGACCAACCGGCCAATCCGGACCAGTCGCTGGCGAAGTTGCCGGAGATCGCGCGACGCGGTGCGGCGTCGTTGCTGTGGCAGTGGAACGCCAAGGACGTCGTCGCCGTCGGCTACCCGATGCTGATCGCGGCGCTGCGCACGATCGACGTCGAGTGGCAGCGCGAGGGCTTCGACTTCGACGCCGCCGACCTGCCGCGGCCGTCAGTGCTGCTGCCGCATCTCGGCCGCGAGGTCACGACGGTGACCGCGGTCGAGAACGGCTGGCGAATGCAGCGCACCGGCACGATCCCGGCGTTCGATCCGCTGGCGTTCGCGCTCGGCGTCGGCCTGGCGGCGATGATCGACGAGGTCCACTGAACGCCCGCGAACGCGGCGCCACGCCACGAAGGACCAACCCATGAACCACGCATCGATCGTCGCCGTGCCGCTGCTCGCGGGACTGTTCTGGCTCGCCCCCGCCGCTCAGGATCCGCCGCAGGATCCGCCGAAGCCCGTACCGGCGGCGACCGCCGAGGCGCTGGTGCCCGGCAAGATGGACGCGGCGCTGCTGCAACGCATGGAATGGCTCTGCGGCACGTGGGTGCTGCAGGACGGCAAGAAGACGACCGAAGAGCACTGGCGGCCGCTGCAGGGCACGACCATCCTCGGTTCGTCGCACACCTACGACGCGACGAAGACGCACTTCTTCGAGCACCTGCGCATCGCGTTCACGCGCGGCACGATCGCCTACGTCGCGATGCCGGGAGGTGCCGGCGGCACGGCGTTCGTGCTGAAGCAGCTCGAGGACGGCGTGATGGTGTTCGAGAACGAACGCCACGACCACCCACAGCGCATCCGCTACGAACGCACGCCGAAGGGCGTCACCGCGACGATCAGCCAGCTCGACGGCAGCCGCTCGATGCAGTTCGTGTTCGAGAAGAAGCCGTGAGCCCGCGGGCGCGGCGATCGCCGAAGCACCTCAGAAGCCGAGCGTGAGCCGCACCGGGTTGCCGATCTGCCCGGCGACCGGCGACGACGCGAACGCCGTCGGCTGCACGACGAGCTCGAGGCCACCGAGCTGCGGCACGTTCGGCACCGGCAGCGTCAGCAGCGTCACGCCCGACGGATCGGCGAGTGGCGCTCCGACCAGCGAAGTGAACGCCGGCTCGAGGTGCAGCGCGCAGCCCGGCAGAAACGGGAACGGCACGACGGCCGGCAGCGACAGCCAGCATGCGACCGGCACGCCGGGCACCGCGCCGAGCACGGCGACGGTGGTCGCGGCGCCGAAGCGCGGCGGCGTCGCGAACGTCGACAGCCCGATCGGCGCGCCACAGCCTTGGCCGAACGCGTTCGCCGCGGCGAGGCCGGCACCGCCGACGGTGAACCAGCCATTGCTCACGTCGCCGAGCGACGGCACGCCGCTCGGCCGCACGCGCACCAGCGCCGTGTTGCTGCTCGGCTCGGTCGCCCACACCGTGCAACTGGTGCCGGGCACGGCGCGCGCCAGTGGCCGCCACGTGGCGCCGGCGTCGGTCGACAGGTCGACGTCGAACGTCGCATAGCTGCCGGCGACCGACCACTGCACCGTCTGCAGCGAACCCGCGGTCCACGTCTCGCCGCCGTTCGGCGACACCACGGTGACCTGCGGTGCCGAGCCGATCGGGCACGTGTTGCGGCCGAACACGACCTCGCCGATGCCCTTGCCGATCGCGAAATCGAGCCGGCCGTCGCCATCGAAGTCGGCCGCGACACCGTTCTCCGGATAGCCCGCGTCGATCTGCGTCATCGTGACCGTGGCGGCGCCGAACGGATCGTCGACGAAGGCGACGTTCATGTTCCACCACTGCGTGCCGCGCGGGACGCAGATCTCGAGCTCGCCGTCGCGATCGAAGTCGCCGAAGAACGGCTCTTCGCAGAGATTGACGGCCACCGGGATGGCGCCGGCGAACTGGAAGCCAGGCAGCCCGCGGTGGAGCGTCAGCTGCGACTGGTCGGCGCTGACGATGTCGAGCAGGCCGTCGCCGTCGAGGTCTCCCGCGACGCCGGTCCACGAGAAGCCGCCGAAGTTGCGCGACACCGGCGCCCCATAGCTGCCGTTCGGGCGACCGCTGGCGTCGACCAGCCCCGTGTGCAGGAACACGTAGTAGCCAGTGCCCGCGACCACGTCGAGCGCACCGTCCTGGTCGACGTCGAACAGTTGGCAGTAGTAGTGCGAGCCGGTGAAGGTCGGCGACACCGTCATGCCGCCGAACGTTCCCGACGCCACGCCATGGCTGCCGCCGCCGCGGATGGTGGTGAGCGTCGTGCGGCGCACGACGACGTCCTGGATGCCATCGGCATCGACGTCGCCGACCAGGATCGACGGCGTCGCGGGCGTGGTGACGGGCTGCCCGAGCAAGCGCGAGTCGGCCAACACGAACGTCGGGTTGCCAGGAACCGTCGTCGTGTTGCGCCAGAACTCGACGGCGACGTCCGACTGGTTCGGCGGGCCACCTGGCAGCGGCACCCCGCGCGGCATCAACAGATCCGGCCGCCCGTCCTGGTCGAAGTCGGCGACCTCGACGCGCGGCGACAAGCCGAGTGCCGGCAGCGGCACGTTCGCGAACGAGCCGCCACCGAGATTGCGCAGGATGGACAGTGGCACACCGTTGCGCACCACGGCGAGATCGACGAGGCCATCGCCGTCGAAGTCGGCGACGCGCTGGTAGATCACGAACGAGCTGCTGCTCGGCGTGCTCGCCAATGCAACGGTGGGCGCGAAGCTCGAGGCGAGCGCACACTGCGCCACCGCGGGCATCGTCGTCACGGCCAGGCCCGCCAACGGGGCGAACCAGGCGAACAGGGAGGAGGGGACGGGGAGAGGGGTCTGGGACAAGCGCATCGGACCAGCCGGGCTAGGGCCAAGCGGGACGGTGCGGAGAGAGAGGGCGCTATCGCGGACGCCGCCTTCGAACGGAGCCACCGGGCCCCAGGTTCATCTCCGCCGCGACATTCTCGCACACGGCCGTCGCACGGGAAGACCCGGACCCGATGCCAGCGGCCGCGAAGCTCGGGGTCCCCGCGGACTCGCCCCGCCGCACCGGAGCCAGTAAGACGCCACGATGGACCAGCGCTTCGACTTCGTCCGCCGGCAGACGAGCCGCATCGTGCTCGGCCGCGACGTCGCCACGCGCCTGCCCGAGCTGCTGCGCGAGCTCGGTGCGCGTTCGCCGGTGCTGGTGCACGACGAGGTGCTGACGCCGGTGGCCGAACGGCTGGCCGCCGCGATCGGTGCGCGACTGCGCCTGGCACTGCCCGGCGGCGAACAGGGGAAGTCGCTCGCCCAGGTCGGGGCGTTGGCGAGCCGCCTGCGCACGAGCGGCGCCGACCGCGGCACCACGCTGGTCGCGTTCGGCGGCGGCACCATCGTCGACCTCGTCGGCTTCGTCGCGTCGGTCTGGCTGCGCGGTGTTCCGTTCGTGGCGCTGCCGACGACGACGCTGGCGCTGTGCGACGCCGCGCTCGGCGGCAAGAACGGCGTCGACCACCACGGCCGCAAGAACGAGCTCGGCACGATCCGCCAGCCCGACCTGATCGCCGGCGACGTCGCGTGGCTGCGTTCGCTGCCCGACGACGTGTTCGCCGAGGGCTTCGTCGAAGCCGCGAAGATGGCCGCCGTGCTCGACGCCGAACGCTTCGTGGCACTCGAACGCCTGGCGCCGCGGCTGCGCGCGCGCGACGACGACGCGACGCTCGCGGCGATCGGCCACGCCGCCGCGATGAAGATGGCGGTCGTCGTCGCCGACGAGACCGAACAGGATCGCCGCCGCTGGCTGAACTTCGGCCACACCATCGGCCACGCGCTCGAGAGCCTCGCCGACGGGGCGCTGCGCCACGGTCCGTGTGTCGCGATCGGCATGCTCGCCGAGTGCCGCGCCGCCGCCGACCACGTGCCGGCCGCGGTGTTGGAGCGGCTGCGCGCCTTGCTGCAGGCGCTCGGCGCGCCGGTCGCGTTCCCGCGCGCGTTCGCCGACGCCACGAAGCTCTGGCAGCTGGCCCAGCACGACAAGAAGGCTCGCGACGGCGTCGTGCCGATGATCGTGCCGACGGCGATCGGAGCCGGCGCCGTGGTGCCGCTCGACGCGGTGCGCTTGGCGAAGGCGCTGGCATGAGCCCGCGCCGCGGCTCGGATTCGCCCGCCCTGGAGGCTCGGCGATGAACGGACCACGCGCGGTGCCGATGCTCGGTTGGCCGACGACGGCCGAACTGGTGCTGCCCGGCAGCAAGAGCGTCGCCAACCGGCTGCTGCTCGCCGCCGCGATCGCCGCGGCGCCAACGCGGCTGCGCGGTGTGCCGGCGAGCGACGACGTGCAGCACCTCGTGCAGGGCCTGCGCACGCTCGGCCGTCGCGTCGACGTCGAGGCGGACCACGGCGACGGGGCCACCATGACGGTGACGCCGCGCCCGAAGGACGCACCCGGCAGCGGCGAACTGTTCTGCGGCAACGCCGGCACCGCGCTGCGCTTCCTGGTCTCGCTCGCCGCGATCACGCGCGGCACGTGGACGATCACCGGCGACGCGGCGATGCAACGGCGCCCGATCGGCCCCTTGATCGCGGCGTGGCGCCAGCTCGGCGTCGACGTGCGCGACACGAACGGCTGCCCGCCGGTGCACGTGCGCAGCGACGGACCGAAGCACGGCGGTGCGGTGACGATCGACGCCAGCGTGTCGAGCCAGTTCGTGTCGTCGCTGCTGCTGGTCGGCAGCGTGCTGCCGCAGGGCCTCGAGCTGACGTTCGCTGGCGACGCGGCGTCGCTCGCCTACACGCAGCTCACCTGCCGCACGCTGGCAGCCTTCGGCATCGTCGCCGAAGTCGATGCCCGCGGTGCGTGCGTGCGACCCGGCCGCGCCGCGACCACCGGCGAACGCGTCGTCGACGGCGACTGGAGCGGCATGGGCGTCTGGACCTGCCTCGCCCACGCCACCGGCTCGCGCCTCGCCGCGCGCAACCTGCTGCGCGATTCGGGCCAGGCCGACGAAGGCCTCGCTGCGCTGCTGGCGCAGCTGCCGGCGCACGGCGACACCACGATCGACGTCGCGGCGATGCCGGACCAGTTCCTGAACCTCGCGGTGCTGGCGGCGCTGCGGCCCGGCACGACGACGTTCGTCGGCGGCGCCAACCTGCGCGTCAAGGAATGCGATCGCATCGCGGTCGCCGCGCGCGAACTGGCGAAGCTCGGCGCCGACGTCGCCGAACGCCCCGACGGCCTCGTCGTGCGCGGCGGCCGGGTGCTGCACGGCGGCGTCGTGGATCCAGCCAACGACCACCGCGTGGCGATGGCGTTCGCGCTGCTCGGCCTGCTGTCGCCGGGCATCGCCATCGCCGATCCGGACTGCGTGGCGAAGAGCTACCCGACGTTCTGGCGCGACCTCGCGCACGTGCTGGCGCAGCGAACGCCACTCGTGCTGGTCGGCATGCGCGGCGTCGGCAAGACCACGCTCGGTCGCGCGCTCGCCGCACGCACCGGGGCCCACTTCGTCGACGTCGACGAACGCTTCGTCGCCGAACACGGTCCGATCGCGGCGTTCGTGGCACAACACGGCTGGCCGGCGTTCCGCGCGCGCGAGGCGGAACTGGTCGCCGCAGCGCTGCAGCCGGACACGATCGTCGCCACCGGCGGTGGTGCGGTGACCAGCGCCCGCACGCGGTCGCTGCTGCGCGAACGGGCTCGTGTGCTGTGGCTCGAGGCGCCGCCCGACGTGCTGCGCGCGCGCCTCGCCGCCGACGCGGCGCAGCGCCCGTCGCTGACCGGGGCGCCGGTGCTCGACGAACTCGCCGCCGTGCTGGCGGAGCGCGCGCCGATGTACGCCGAGGTCGCGCACGTTCGCGTCGATGCGACGCTGCCGCTCGAACGGCTGTGCGCCGCGGCGTTGGCGCCGGCTGGGCGCTGACGCAGCCTCCGGGCTACAGCGCGCCGACGACGAGGAGCAGCGCGTTGCTGCTGGTCGTGCGCAGCAGGTTGCCCTGCGCATCGAGCTCGGCGCCGATGCCCTGCGAACGCAGCGACAAGCCGACCGCGCTCACCGACGGCGGCACCGCAAGCTCGACCGCGCCGACGCCCGCGTTCGGCACGACCAGCGCAATCGCGACCGGATCGACCAGCAGCGAGCAGCCCGGCGCACCGAGCGGCAGCGCTGCGGCGAACGGCTGGAAGCCGACGACGTGCAGCGCCAGTGCGTTGGCCGGCAGCGTCTGCAGGCGCGCGCGGAACGTGCCGCCGACCCACGGACGATTCTGCGCCGCGAGCGTCAGGGCACCCGCAGAGCCGACGCAGCCAGCGCCGATCGGCGTCGCAGCCGCCGGGCACGGCGAAACCGCGCGCGCGAGGCCGGCGGAGACGACGTTGCCGAGCGGGCCGAACGAACCGGCGAGGAACACTTCGCCGCGGCCGGTCGCGGCGACGTCGAGCAACTGCCCGGCGAGGGCGCTGTTCGGCAGGCCCAGGTCGAGCGGCCCCCACGACGTGCCGTCGAAGCGGGCGAGCGGACCGATCGGCACGCCCGCGAGCGCCATGTTCACGCCGGCGACCACGAGATCGCCGTCGGCGAGGATCGCGACGTCGAGGACCTGGCCCGACAGGCTCGGACTGCCGACCGGCGTCGCACCCGCCGCCGTCAGCCGGACGACGTTGTTGTTGTTGCCGAGGAAGGTGCCGACCAGGATCACGCTGCCGTCCGCGTCGACCGCGACGCCACGCGCCAAGCCGACCGGCGCGTTCGGCACCGGTGCCAGCGCGGTGCCGTTCCAGCGCAGCAGCGAGACGGAGCTCGGCGCGCCGCCGAACTGGCCGGCGACGAGCACGTTGCCGTCCTGGCCGACCGCGAGCTCCTGCGGCGAACCGAGCAAGCCGCCGAGCGACAACGGCGACCAGCTCTGGCCGTCGAAGCGCGACATCGGGGCACCGAGGCCACCGCCGATCGCGAACACCGAGCCGTCGCCGGCGACCGCGAGACCGATCGGCGGGTTCACGAGCCCAGCACCCAGGGTCGTCCAGAACGTGCCGTCGAAGCGGGCGACGCGACTGGCCGCACCACCGCCAGCCTGCGTGAAGTTGCCGCCGACGATCACGTCGCCGTTCGGCGCGGCGGCGATCGCCTGCACCGGGCCGTCGACGCCGAGTCCGAGCGGCGACCACGCGGAACCGTTCCAGCGCGCGACGCGGCCGGCAGCGACGCCACCGAGCGACGAGAAGATGCCGCCGACGAGCAGATCGCCGCCGGGCAGCGCCGTCATCGCCGCGATCTGTGGCGGCGGCGGGGCGGCGAGCAGCGACCACGCGCCGGCCTCGAGCCGCCGGATGCGGAAGTTGTCGTTGACGACCACGCGACCGCTCGCGTCGACCTGCAGCTGATGGACGGCACTCGGCGTGGGCAAGGTCACCGGCAGGCCGGGTGCAGGCACCTGCACCGTCAGCGGCGTCCAGCTCACGCCGTTCCACTGCGCGATCGACACGGCCGAGCTGCTGGGCCCGAAGGGAAGGAACGTGCCGGCGACGACATCGCCGTTCGGCAGCAACGCGACCTGGGCCGCGCTCGCGCCGAGCGGCGAGGGTACCAACTGCGTGCCCAAGGCATCGATCGTGGCGATCGCACCATTCGTGCCTCCGACGCGCAACGCGCCACCGAGCACAAGATCGCCGTTCGGGCGCACGGCGATCGAGTCGACGCGCGCGAACGTGCTCATGCCGCCCGTGGGCTGCCACACGGCCCCGTTCCAACGCGCGAGTCCGATGGCCGGCTGGCCACCGGCGGTGCCGATCAAGCCGCCCGCGACCCAATCGCCGTTCGGCAGTTCGGCGAGGTCCAGGATCAGGCCGGACGAGAAGTCGGTGCCGACCTGCTGCCAGGCGACGCCGTCGAAGCGGTGGATGGACGCGATGTCCTGCACGCTGATGCCAGCCCACAGCTCGCCGTTGCTCGCGAGCTGCAAGGCCGTGACCTGGCCGGGCAAGCCGGCCCCCATCGGCGACCAGCTGCTGCCGTTCCATCGCGCGATCGCGGCCGCCGGCTGGCCGCCAGCGAGCGTGAACGAACCACCGGCCACAAGGTCACCGTTCGGCAGCGAGGCGATGGCGCGCACGCCGGCGTTGACGCCGCTGCCGAGCGCCTGCCACGAGGAGCCGTTCCAGCGGGCGATGCGGTTGCAGATGGCACCGTCGGCGAACAGGAAGTCACCGCCGATGACGGGCTGGCCCTGGCCGTCGAGCACGAGCGCGCTGACGAAGCCCTGCGGCCCCGAGGTGGGTTCGCCTGGCTGCACCGCCAGCTGGCACTGCGCCGCGAGCGCCACAGAGAAGCCGAGGGCGGCGGCAGCGAGCTGCACGAAACGCGACGTGCGTAGGATCTGGGTCATGTTCTTCCTGATTAGAGGGGTCGGGTGGGACTGGCCCGAGGGACGCGAGGCGACGGACTGGGACGCTGCGGAAAGGACTGGCTGTCAGAGCTCGGCGACCGGGCAGCGCAACATGCAACGGCGTGAGGGAATGGTCGGAACGCGCCGATCGTGCGCTGCGAACCGTGGCGGGAGGGCGCTCGCGTGCCGCAACCACCATGCCGCGAGGATACGGGACCCGGGGCCGCGCGCGACGGCGCTACCGTTCCGCTGGCGGAACAACAGGCCTGACGGCGCACCACCTCGAGGTCGAGCCACCGCCACCGGGCGCCTAGACTGCGCGGCGATGGCCCCGACGCGACTGCGCTTCCTGACCGCCGGTGAATCGCACGGCCCGTGCCTGACCGGGATCCTCGACGGCATGCCGGCCGGGCTGCGGCTCGACGAAGCGACGATCGCGCGCGACCTGGCCCGGCGGCAGCAGGGCTTCGGCGCTGGCGGCCGCATGAAGATCGAACGCGACCACGCGCGCCTCACGGCCGGCGTCATGGCCGGCCGCACGACCGGCGGACCGATCGCCCTGACCATCGACAACCGCGACCACGCCAACTGGGCGAGCAAGGACGTGGCGGCGATGACGGTGCCGCGGCCGGGCCACGCCGACCTGACCGGCGCCGTGAAGTACGGCTACCGCGACCTGCGGCTGTCGCTCGAGCGCGCCTCGGCGCGCGAGACGGCGATGCGCGTGGCGCTCGGCGCCTGCTGCCGCGCGCTGCTGGCCGAGTTCGGCATCGTGGTCGGCGGCTACGTGACGCGCATCGGCGAGGTCGCCGTCACCGAGGCGGAGATACCGGTCGATCCAGCCGTGTTCGCGCAGCGTTTCACTGCGGCCGAGGCGAACGACGTGCGCTGCCACGATGCTGCCGCGGCCGCGCGCATGCACGACGCGATCGCCGCGACGATCGCCGCGCGCGACACGCTCGGCGGCATCGTCGAAGTCGCGGCGCTGCACGTTCCGCCGGGCCTCGGCAGCTACGTGCAGCTCGACCATCGGCTCGATGCGCGCCTGGCAGCGGCACTGATGAGCATCCACGCGGTGAAGGGCGTCGAGATCGGCTGCGGCTTCGGTGTCACTTCGCGGCCCGGCACGAACGCGCACGACGCGCTGCAGCTCGACGGCGATCGCATCGTGCGCACGACCAACCGCGCCGGCGGCGTCGAAGGCGGCATCAGCAACGGCGCGCCGCTGGTCGTGCGCGCGGCGATCAAGCCGATCGCGACCACGCTGGTGCCGCAGCGATCGGTCGACCTGAAGAGCGGCCAGCCGGCGGCGACGAAGTACGAACGCAGCGACTACTGCCAGGTGCCGCGCGCGGTGCCGATCGCCGAGGCGATGGTCGCCCTGGTGCTCGCCGACGCGCTGCTGCTGAAGCTCGGCGGCGACTCGCTCGACGAGCTGCGCCAGCGTTTCGACGCGCTGCGCCAGCTGCGTCTGCCCGAGCTGCCGATGGACGGCACGCCGTGGCGGTTCGGCTACGGCTCGTGACCGAACGGCGGCGCCGATGCAGCGCGCCGACAGCATGGACGACCCGAGGAATTCGCAGGTCGCTGGGGATTCTCTGGGAGATTCCACGGCGACCTGCGGATTCCTCGCCCGCGACGAAGGGCCCGCTGGCCCACCGAGGACGCCATTCGCCTGCGTCGGCGCCGCGCGAGATTCCCCAACCTCTCGCTGTGACGAACGCAGCCCCCTGGTCCTGACGTCGGCACGCCCCGCAGCCGGGGCGCCCACGTCATGCGCCGAAACCACCGTCCACTCCTCGTCCTCGCTGCGCTGGCAGCGGCCGTTCCCGCCCAGAGCCTCGTCCGCGACCTGACGCCCGCCGCGGCGTCGTCGACCGCCAGCAATCCCGGCCCGGCCGTCGTGCAGGGCAACGTCGCCTGGTTCGCCGCGACCGACCAGTACGGGCGCGAACTGTGGCGCACCGACGGCACCGAGCCGGGCACGTGGCGGCTGCGCGACGTCAACCCGGGCAGCGCCGGCTCCGACCCGAGCCTGCTGACGCCGGTCGGGGGCCTGCTGTTCTTCGTCGCGCGCCAGGACGGCTTCGGCCGCGAGCTGTGGGTCACCGACGGGACGTCGGGCGGCACGCGCCTCGTGCTCGACATCGGCCCGGGCAGCGACGTCGGCGCCGACATCACCGCGGCGGTCGCGTTCCAGGGTGCCTTGTGGTTCGTGGCGACGACGCCGGCGAACGGCAGCGAGCTGTGGCGCAGCGACGGCACGGCGGCGGGCACGCAGATGGTCGTCGACCTGTTCGCCGGCCCGAACTCGTCGTCGCCCGCCGACCTCGTGGTGTGGAACGGCCAGCTGTGGTTCACCGCCACGAACGGTGCGAGCGGCCGCGAACTGTGGCGCAGCAACGGCACCGCGCTCGGCACCACGATCGCGATCGAACTCGCCGCCGGCAGCTCGTCGCTGGCGCCGCTCGACCTGTGCGTCGCCGGCAACCGCCTGTTCTTCACCGCGCAGACCGCCGCCGCCGGCCGCGAGCTGTGGGCCAGCGACGGCACGCCGGGTGGCACCGCGCAAACGCGCGACATCGCCGTCGGCACCGGCGGCTCGTTCGTCGAGCGCATCACGCCGTTCGGCAATCGCGTGCTGTTCTGGGCCAGCGACGCCGCGGCCGGCCTCGAGCCGTGGAGCAGCGACGGCACCACGAACGGCACCGTGCGCCTCGTCGACGGCGTCGTCGGCACCGGCAGCAGCAGCGCCACCAACTTCGCCGTGCAGGGCAACGTCGCCTACTTCGGCGCGGGCGGCAGCGGTGCGGTCCAGCTGTATCGCACGAACGGCACCACCGCCGGCACCACGATCGTGCGCGGCCCGTTCACCACGATCGCCGAGCCGATCGCCGCGTTCGGCGGCGTCGCGTTCGTCGGGCGCCTGCCGAGCACGTCGCTGCTGCAGCTGTGGCGCAGCGACGGCACCGCGATCGGCACCCTGGAGCTGCCGTCGACGGCGTCGCCGGGCAGCAATCCGAGCAACCTCGTGCCGTTCGGCGCGCGCGTGCTCTACCAGGCCGCGTCGACCGCGTTCGGCGGCGAACCGCACGTCAGCGACGGCACGCCACTCGGCACGCGCATCCTGACCGACATCGCCGCCAACCGCGGCGACACGCCGATCGGCGAGATGGTGCCGTTCGGCCCGCGGCTGTTCTTCCGCGCCAGCACCGCTGGCTCTGGCACCGAGCCGTGGTTCAGCGACGGCACGCAAGCGGGCACCAACCTGCTGCTCGACGTCAATCCGCAGGGCGGCAGCTCGTCGCCGACCGACACCACGATCTGGAACAACGAACTCTGGTTCGGCGGCTTCTGGCCGAACAACGGCATCGAGCTGGTGCGCAGCAACGGCACCGCCAGCGGCACGCAGCTCGGCGTCGACGTCGAAGTCGGCGGCGGCAACTCCGGCCCGCGCAAGCTGACGCCGGCCGGCAATCGGCTGTTCTTCACCGCCACGCGGCAGAGCGGCGTCGAGCTGTTCGTCACCGACGGCAGCACCGCGGGCACGCAGCAGTTCGACCTGTTCGCCGGCAACAACGGCAGCAACCCCGATCGCCTGACCGCCGTCGGCAACCGCGTGGTGTTCGCCGCCAGCGACGCCACCAGCGGCATCGAGGCCTGGGGTAGCGACGGAACCACCACCGGCACGCAGCGCCTCGCCGACTTCCAGGTGGGCAGCACGTCGGGCTTCTTCGACGGCTTCGCGACGATGGGCGGCTTCGCCTGGTTCAGCGCCAACGTCAACGGCGTCGGCATCGAGCTGTGCCGCACCGACGGCACGCCCGGCGGCACGCAGCTGTTCGCCGATCTGACCCCCGGCACCTCCGGCTCGCGCCCGAACGGCTTCGTCGCCGGCAGCAACCGCCTGTGGTTCCGCGCCTACGTCAGCGGCCTCGAGGTCGGCTTGTGGACCAGCGACGGCACGGTCGCCGGCACGCGCGCCGTGCTCGACCTGCCCGGCACGCTGTCCGCCGACATCACCGACATGGTGCCCGCCGGCAACCACCTGTGGTTCTTCGCCGACGATCGCCAACGCGGCCGCGAACTGTGGTTCAGCGACGGCACCACCGCCGGCACACGCCTCGTGCGCGACCTGAACCCCGGCTTCGGCCACGGCGTGCTGCCGGGCACGCTGACCGCGATCGGCACCACCGGCCTCGTCGCGTTCGCCGGCTTCGACGGCGGCGACGGCCTGCAGCTGTGGATCTCCGACGGCACCGCCGCCGGCACGCTGCAGCTCGGCCGCATGGGCGCCACCGCCGGCGGTGGTGCGGCGTCGATCGCCAACCTGCGCGTCGTCGGCAACAAGCTGTTCTTCGTCGGCGACGACGGCGTGCTCGGCGAAGAGCTGTGGGTGTTCGACCTCGGCAACCCGAACGGTGCGCTGGCGCAGAACTACGGCTCGAGCCAGTGCCCCGGCACCGCCAACCGCACGCCGCGCATCGCCGCGTTCGGCCTGCCGACGATCGGCAACGGCAGCTTCGCCATCGACTGCGACAACGCGCTGCCGAACAGCCTCGCCGTGCTGTTCGCCGCGCAGGCGCCGTCGTTGGCGGTCCTCGACGGTTGCCGCGTGCTGCTCGGCCTGCCGGCGACCGACCTGCCGGCGGTGCTGACGACGCCGAACGGCACCGCGCGCACGCCGTTCCCGGTGCCCGCGAACCAGGCGCTGAACGGCCTGCAGTTCTTCGCGCAGTACGTCGTGCTCGATCCGGCGGGCCCGCTGTTCGGCGACTTCGCGCTCAGCGACGGGCTGTGGCTGCGCCTCGGCAACTGACGCGCGTCAGCGACCGCCGTCGACCACCGCCGGCGCCACGCGTCGCACCACCAAAGGCCGTTCGGCGCGCGCGATCTTCGTCGCCCGCACCGCCTGGCGCACGCCAGCGATGCGCAGCTTGATCGTCGCGACCGTCACCACGCTGGCGACGAACAGCACCGCGCCGAACACACCGGCCAGCGGCATCGCCTGCAGCTTCTGCGCGTCGTCGAACCAGTGGTTGGTGACGCTGTAGCCGCCGAGCCACATCGCGTGCACCCAGACGCGCTCCGGCAGCACGACCAGCGCGCCGGCCAGCACCGCCTGCGCGACGACGAGGCGCCACCAGTGGATGCCCTGATCGCGGCCGAAGTGCACCGCGTTCTGCAGGGCGACGCCGAACGACTGCTCGCGGTCGAGCAGTTCGAACAGCAGCGAGCCGGTCACCACGCTCCACAGCGGGCAGACGATCAGGGCGAACGCGACCACCAGCACCATGCCGTTGCCGTCGTTGAACACGCCGTTGGCGACGCCGCCGGCGACCAGCAACACACCGCCGACCGGCAGCGCGTGGCCGACGAGCAACCCGCCGAACATGCGCGGCATCCACGACGGCGCTTCCCGGAAGCAGGACCACAGATGGTCGGCGGCCCGTTCGCCGGCGGCCACGCGCGCGAGCAGCGGCGTCACCCACGCGGCGACGAACACTTCGATCAGCAGGATCAGGATGGCGAGCAGCGACAGCTGGATGCCGGTCGCCATCAGAGGCATCGGCAGCCGCGGCGAGTGGCTGAGCAGGGCCAGGTGCACCCCGGCGCCGGCGAGCACCAGAGCGGCGAGCCAACCCGACGCGAACGGAACCAGGACGCGCCATTGCCGGGCGACCAGCCGCGACTCGGGCACGAGCCAGCAGAGGCCGATCAGGCCGGCGACAACGGCGAGGCCGACGACGAGAGGGAGCATGGGCGCACGCTACGGTGCGGGCGGCGGAGGATTCGGAGAAGGGCACGACACCGGCTGGCCGCGCCGGCAGCAGGTGCCTGGCTCGTCAACCGCCTGCCGTCACCGATGCGTGGTCGAGGCCGAAGCGCGCGAGGTACTTGCGCAGCCGGTCGGCGTCGTTGGCGGTGGCGCGCTTCTGCCGCGTGACCGCGAACAGTTCGCGGCCGGCGGCCGACAGCGAACGCGCACTGCGGCAGCAGCGCACGACCTCGGCCAGCTGCACGCGGTCGAAGCGATCGAGGGCGGCGAGCCGTTCGTCGCCGAGCACCGAGCGCAGCAGTTCGTCGTCGGCCTCGGCCCCGAGCGCGCCGCCGCCGCCGTCGGCACCCGCCACGGCGAACGGCTCGTCGCGGCGCCAGTCGCTGCGCAAGCGCGCGATCTCGCCGTCGACGTCGGCCTCGGTGATGCGGCCACCTTCGGCCAGCGTGCACAGCCGCGTGATGCTGCCGTTGAGGTCGCGGAAGTTGCCGTGCCACGCCGCTTCGGCCGAGGTCGCGAAGTCGAGGTAGCGCCGCCGCGCCTCGGCCGAGAAGTGCACGCGCCGCCCGACCTGCTGCGACCAGCGCTCGAGTTCGTGTTCGACGTTGGGCTCGAGGTCCTCGATGCGATCGCGCAGGCCGGGCAGCCGGAACGTCCACAGGTTGATGCGCGCCAGCAGGTCCTCGCGGAACGTGCCGCGCGCGACGGCGCTGCCGAGTTCGCGGTTGGTGCCGGCGATCAGCTGGAAGTCGCTGTGCACGTCCTTGTCGCTGCCGAGCGGCAGGAAGCGCTTGTCCTCGAGCGCGCGCAGCAGCATGGCCTGCTCGTCGAGGCCGAGTTCGCCGATCTCGTCGAGGAACAACAGGCCGCCGTCGGCCGCGCGCAGCAGGCCGGGCCGGTCCTGCAACGCACCGGTGAACGCGCCGCGCTTGTGGCCGAACAGCGTCGAGTGCGCGCCGTCGCCGCGGATCGTCGCGCAGTTGACCTCGACGAACGGCCCCGCCAGCTGGCTGCGCTGCTTCTTCAGCTCGTAGATGCGTTTCGTCAGCTGCGACTTGCCGGCGCCGGTCGGCCCCATCAGCAGCATCGGCGCCTTCGACACCGGCGCCACGCGTTCGATCCGCGTGATCAGGTCCTCGAACGCGCGGCTCTGCGTGCGGATGCCCGACTTCAGCAGCGACTGGCCGGCGGCGCGTTCCTGCGCGAAGCGCTGCGCGATGCGATCGAAGCGCGACAGGTCGAGGTCGATGATCTGCCAGGTGCCCACGACCTTCTTGTTGGGGGGCGGCGGCCCGGTCTGCAGCAGCCGCGCCGGGAAGTGCCGCGTCTCGGTCAGCAGGAACAGGCAGATCTGCGCCACGTGCGTGCCGGTCGCCATGTGCACCAGCACGTCGTCGCGGCCCGGCTCGAACGCGAGCTCCTGGCTGATGCCGTAGAGGCGGTCGAACACCTGCTCGAAGTCCCACGGATCGCGCACGCCGAAGTCGCAGCGCTCGACCTTGGTCTCCGGCGACACCAGCGCGATGTCCTCGACGACCTGGTCGTAGAGCTTGCTGAAGCGGCGGTCGGTCATCAGCACGAGGCGCGACACGAGCAGGTCGTCGTGCTGGCACATCGCCACGTTCGGTCGCCAGATCCCCCAGCGGTCGGCGCCGCCGCGGTCGAGCTGGGCGCCGAGGATGCTGACGACGGTGTAGCCCTTGGACTTGGCCATTGGGCTATGGACTTAGCGGATACGCTAGCTTCGGTCGAGCCACGCGCCATGGGGCGAGACCCGGCCTGTCGCCGGAACCCCCTTGGGAACGGCCACTAACGAGCGGGCGCCAAAATCCTTCAGCGACTGGCACGGCCGCTGCTCTAGCGGGCCCGTCGCGACGCGCGATCGGTGGCGACGAAGCGCACCGACCCGCCCGCCCACTCCAACCGAGTCCCCACCATGGCCAACAAGAACCTGTTCCGCAGCCTGTTCGGCGCCCTGCTCGGCAAGGCCCCGACCACCAACGAAGCCGGTGGCGCCGCCTACGTGCGGACCAACGAGCAGCTGCTCGCGCAGTTCGCGGCCACCGGTTGCCTGCGCGACACCTACTACACCGACGCCGAGAAGCAGCTGAAGGAGCTGACCGGTGCGGCGTTCGGCGCCGATCCGGTGTTCGTCGCCAAGACGGCCGTGTTCGCCCGCGAACAGGGCCTGATGAAGGACACGCCGGCGCTGCTGTGCGCGGTGCTGGCGTTCCGCGACACGGCGCTGCTGGCGCGCGTGTTCGATCGCGTCTGCGACAACGGCAAGATGGTGCGCAACTTCGTGCAGATCGTGCGTTCGGGCCAGATCGGCCGGAAGTCGCTCGGCACGGCGCCGAAGCGCCTCGTCCAGCGTTGGCTGGCGAAGTGCTCGGATGCGCAGCTGCTGTCGGCTTCGGTCGGCAACAGCCCGTCGCTGGCGGACGTCGTCAAGATGGTGCACCCCAAGCCCACGGACGGCGCGCGCAGCGCCTTCTACGGCTGGTTGCTCGGCAAGACGCACGACGCGGCGGCGCTGCCCGACGCGGTGAAGAAGCTGGAGGCGTTCCGCGCCGGCGAGACCGCCAGCGTGCCGGACGTGCCGTTCCAGCTGCTGACCTCCAAGGACCTGGGCCGTGAGCACTGGATCGCGATCGCCAAGAACGCGAGCTGGAACACGGTCCGCATGAACCTCAACACCTTCCATCGCCACGGCGTCTTCGACGATCGCAAGGCGACCGAACACGTCGTGACCACGTTGCGCGATCGCGCGGCGATCCAGCGCGGCCACGCCTTCCCCTACCAGATCATGACCACGCTGAAGCACCTCGAGGACGGCATCCCGCGCGAGATCCGGGCGGCGTTGCACGACGCGCTCGAGACGTCGGTGGACCGCGTCCCGCACCTGCCGGGCAAGGTCTACGTCGCCGTCGACGTGTCGGGCTCGATGCAGTCCTCGGTCACGGGCCACGCCCGCGGCAACACCTCGGTGGTGAAGTGCCTCGACGTCGCGGCCCTGTTCGCGGCGGCGATCCTGCGGCAGAACCCGAAGGCCGAGCTGATCCCGTTCCACGATCGCGTGGTGCCGTTCGCAGCGAAGGCCAAGGACCCGGTGTTCAAGACGGCGGAGCGCCTCGCGGCCCTGCCGTCGGGCGGCACCGACTGCAGCAAGGTGCTCGCCCTGTTGAACGAACGGGGCGCGCGCGGCGACTTCGTCATCTATGTCAGCGACAACCAGTCGTGGTGCGGCACGCGCGGCGTGGCCGGCTCGACCGGCATGCTGACGGAGTGGCGGCGCTTCAAGGTGCAGAACCGCGAGGCGAAGCTCGTCTGCATCGACCTGCAGCCGTACGCGACGGTGCAAGCTCCGGAAGGTGACGACGTGATCCACGTCGGCGGCTTCTCGGATCAGGTGTTCGAGGTCCTGCGCGCGGTCGCCGAAGGCGGTCTCGCGGCGGACCTCTGGGTGGATCGCATCGACAGGATCGCGGTCTGATCGCTTTCGGGCGCGAATGCTTCCGGGACTACATCCAAGAACTGTCCGTCTCGGCGACCACTCGTCGCGCCCACTTCTTCTTCCATGCTCTTTGGTCGGCGAATGCCGGTGGGACTACAGACTCCTAATCTGAAGGTTGCGGGTGCGAGTCCCGCCGTGCGCGAGCACGTAGCTCAATCAGTAGAGCATCCGTCTCACCTCTCCTCGTCGTCGACCGTTTCTTCTTCCATCGCGGAATGCGAACGGGACTACATCGGGTCGTCGGTTCGAATCCGACCGGGTCCACCACACGGGCCCGTAGCTCAGTCGGTAGAGCAGAATGGCTGCAACGGCGACGCGGCAGCCATCGTCTCGTCCTTCCTCGTCCGCGGTGACTTCTCCTTCGCGGCGAATGCCGGTGGGACTCCATGTCCAATGCCGGCTCGAAACCGGCCGTCGCACGCAAGTGCGGCGAAGTCTCACCACCTCTCGTCGCCGCACTCTTCCGCAGACTCTGCAGACAGCACGCACATGACTCTCCACGAACACATCGAAACCGGCCGCGCGCCCATCAAGGCGTGGATCCGCGGCGTGCTCGCCGATGAGAAGGCGCTCCAGCAGCTCCGCAACGCGGCGTTGCTGCCGATCGTCCACCACCACGTCGCCGCGATGCCCGACGTGCACTACGGCATCGGCGCCACCGTCGGCTCGGTGATCCCGACCCTCGGCGCCATCATCCCGGCCGCGGTCGGCGTCGACATCGGCTGCGGCATGATGGCGGTGCGCACGTCGTTGACGGCGAGCGACCTGCCCGACGACCTGAAGGGCTTGCGCAGCGAGATCGAGCGCGTGGTCCCGCACGGCCGCACCGACCAGGGTGGCCGCGGCGACCGCGGCGCCTGGCACGACCTGCCGGCCCGGGCCGAGAACGCGTGGAAGCACCTGCGCGGCGAATACGAGCAGCTGATCGCGAAGCACCCGCGGCTCGACCGCGGGGCGACCGCCCAGCACCTCGGCACGCTCGGCAGCGGCAACCACTTCGTCGAGGTCTGCCTCGACGAGGCCCAGCGCGTCTGGGTCATGTTGCACAGCGGCTCGCGCGGCGTCGGCAACCGCATCGGCACGCACTTCATCGAACTCGCGAAGAAGGACATGCGCCGGCACGTGCACAACCTGCCGGACATGGACCTCGCGTACTTCACGGAGGGCGCCGAGCACTTCGACGACTACGTGTTCGCCGTCGACTGGGCCCAGCGCTTCGCGCGCACGAACCGCGACCTGATGATGGCCGCGGTGCTCGGTGCGATGCAGCGCATGCCCGAGTTGCCGAAGTTCACGCACGGCGAGGTGGCGGTGAACTGCCACCACAACTACGTGCAGAAGGAGGAGCACTTCGGTGCTTCGGTGTTCGTGACCCGCAAGGGTGCGGTGCGCGCCGGCCTCGGCGAGCTCGGCATCATTCCGGGCTCGATGGGTGCGCGTTCGTTCATCGTGCGCGGCAAGGGCAACCCCGACAGCTTCCACTCGTGCAGCCACGGGGCCGGTCGCGCCATGTCGCGCGGCGAGGCCACGCGCCGCTACACGGTCGAGGACCACGTGAAGGCGACCGAGGGTGTCGAGTGCCGCAAGGACGCCGACGTCATCGACGAGACGCCGATGGCCTACAAGGACATCGAGGCGGTGATGGCGGCGCAGCAGGATCTCGTCGAGATCGTGCACACGTTGAAGCAGGTCGTCTGCGTGAAGGGCTGAACGATGATCCGACTCGATGGTTCGATGGGCGAAGGCGGTGGCCAGGTGCTGCGCACGTCGCTGTCGTTGGCGATGGTGACGGGCCAGGGCTTCGTCATCGAGCGCATCCGCGCCGGCCGCGAGAAGCCCGGCCTGAAGCGCCAGCATCTCGCCGCGGTGCAAGCCGCGGCGCAGCTGTGTGGCGCCACGGTCGAAGGCGCCGAGCTCGGCAGCCTGCGGCTCGCGTTCCGTCCGGGCGCGGTGACGCCGGGCGACTACCGCTTCGCCATCAGCACGGCCGGCAGCGCCATGCTCGTGCTGCAGACGGTGCTGCCGGCCCTTTGGCAGGCGAACGCACCGTCGTCGGTCGAACTGGTCGGCGGCACGCACAACCCGCTGGCGCCGTCGTTCGACTTCCTCGAGCACGCGTTCGCGCCGGTGGTCCGCACGATGGGTGCGCCGCTGCAGCTGACCATGCGCCTGGCCGGCTTCTTCCCGGCCGGCGGCGGCCAGGTCCGCGCCGAGGTCGCGCCGGCGAGCTGGCAGACGCTCGAGCGCCTGCAGGCCGACGCGCCGCCGATCGTGCACGCGCGCATCCTGACGTCGCAGATCCCGTCGCACGTGGCCCAACGCGAACGCACGGTGCTGTGCCAGCGCCTCCGCATCGCCGCCGACGCGGTGCGCATCCTCGATCGCTGCTCGCCCGGCCCCGGCAACGCGCTCGTCGTCGTGCTGGCCCGCCAGGGCGGCGGCGAAGTCGTCACCGCGCTCGGCGAACGCGGCGTGCCGGCCGAGGACGTCGCGCATCGCGCGGCCGACGAAGTCGAAGAGCTGCGCACCGCCGACGTGCCGGTCGGCCCGCACCTCGCCGACCAGCTGCTGCTGCCGATGGCGCTGGCCGGCGGCGGCGTGTTCCGCACGGTTGAGCCGACGCTGCATACGACGACCAACGCCGAGGTCATCGGCCGCTTCCTGCCGGTGCGCTTCGACGTGCGCGAGGACCGGGTCGGCGACCGCAAGACGTGGGTGATCGAAGCGCGCCGCGCGTGAGCACCGACGGCGCCGCCCGCCCGCGGATCAGTCCGGGAAGCCTGGCAGGCCGTCGATGCTGAGCGCGTTCTTCTCGCGCACGTAGCTGTCGATGCCGGCAGCGCCCTTCTTGTCGCACCACTTGCCCATCTGGTCGCGTTCGCCCTCGTGGCGGTAGAGCGGCACGCCGAACCCGCACGAGTCGCCGATGCGCGTGACGTCGACGCGCACGATCGAACGGGTGCCGAGCTCACGGCCCGGGAACCGCGCCCGCAGCTCGGCGAAGCGCGCGTGCTGCTTCGTCACCACCTCGCCGCGGCCGTGCAGCCGCACGATCCGCGGCGCGCCTTCGAACGCGCACAGCATGACGCAGATGCGGCCGTTCTGGCGCAGGTGCGCGATCGTCTCGATGCCGCTGCCGACGCGGTCGATCCAGGCGACCTCGTGCGGACCGAGCACGACCAGCGGGTCGCCACCCTTCGGCGAGCAGTTGACGTGCCCGCCGTCGCCGCTCGGCGCCGTCGCCACGAAGAACATGCGCTGCGCACCGATCCAGGCGCGCAGGTCGTCGTCGATCGCTGCATGCAGCTTGCCCATGCTGGCGAACGGTAAGCCGACGGCCACGCCGTTCGCACGGGTCCATCTCCCCGGTCGGTAGCGGCGGCGACAGCCCGCACTAGTGCCACACGCGGCGCGGGCTAGCCTCTGGACGCCCCGTCCTCGTTGCCCCGGTTCCCCGCCGGTCCTCCCGATGCGCCATCTCCCGATCCGCTTCGCAGCTGCCGTCACGGCCATGCTGGCCACCGGCCTCGTCGGCGCCCAGACCCACGAACCGGCGCGCGATCCGCTGGCGCGCTACCAGGAGTGCATCGCGCGGCTGGCGTTCCGCTACCACACGATCGGGCGCCAACGCCTGGCGACCCTGCAGGACGACAAGGCGATGCAGCAGCTCGCCGCCGACTACCAGAAGCCGCAGGCCGAAGCCGAGTATGCGCGCTACACGATCGGTTCGATCCTCGGCCGCTCGTTCGACTCGCCGCTGTTCGTCGAGCCGCTGACGACGCTGCGCCTCGGCCAGCAGAAGCCCGCCGACGCGTGGCTGTGGCTGCAGGCGCTGCGCGTGGCCGCCAACCACGAAGGCGAGCTCGACGTGCAGGGCGTCGCCGCCGAGGCGAAGCAGACGTGGCAACGCGCCGCGGCGATCGCGGCGATCGGCGGCAGCAAGCGCGGCAACGTCACCGCCGTGGTCGTGCCGGCGTGTGCCTCGTTCCCGAAGAAGGACGGCGAACGCATGCTGCTGCTCGGTGCGATGACGTTCGCGCTGTGGGAGACGCGCGCGCGCGTCAACGACGCCGAGTACCGCGAGGCGTTGACCGCCTACATCGGCCTGCTCGACCCGAAGGTCGGGCTGTCGAAGCTCGGCAAGGTGCAGATGGCGCGCACGCTGCAGGCGATCCTGAAGGCGCCGGCGGCGTTCGAGGACCCGGCCTCGTGGCTGCAGGTGCTGGCCCGCGGCGACGTCAAGAAGACCACGTCGCAGACCTCGGCGGCGCCGAGCTTCTTCGGCATCGGCGGCGACGGCGAGCGCTTCTGCTACGTGATCGACCTGTCCGACTCGATGGGCAAGAAGGTGCCGAAGGAGCACAAGGGCCCGATCACCGGCGAACGCAAGAAGCCGAAGAACGCGATCCTCGACGAGAGCGATCTGCCGTGGCACAAGATCGACACGCGCTGGGACCTGGCCCGCGAGCAGCTGCGCATCTCGCTGTCGCGCCTGCAACCCGACCAGTGGTTCTGCATCGTCTGGTTCGGCACCGAAGCCGGCACGCTGGCGGCGACCAAGGGACTGGTGAAGGCGACGCGCGCCAACATCGACAAGGCGATGGGCGAGCTCGACAACATCAAGCTCGGCGAAGCCGACCCGGTGATCGCTCCGGACGGCCGGCTGCGCGGCCGCACCAACCTGCACGGCGGCCTGCGCCGGGCGTTCGCCGTGCACTCCGGCGGGTTGTCGATGGACGCCGCCTACGTCGACGAGAAGGCGCTCGCCGACGGCTGCGACACGATCTTCCTGCTGTCCGACGGCGCCCCGTCGGCCGACGACTTCCAGATCAACGACCGCGACTACGGCGAAGAGCAGGTCGTCGTCGACGTCGAGTACGGCGCCGCCGCCGCCCGTTCGCCCCGCCTCGACTACTACGGTCCCTACATCATGGACGAGTGGCTGGTCGACGACGTGCGCCGGATGAACACGTTCCGCCGCATTCGCATCCACTGCATCGGGCTCGGCGAGGCCAACCTGAGCCTGCTGCGCAGCATCGCTGGCGTCGGTGGCGGCGAGACGTTCGTCGTCGGCCAGCAGCGCGCCCCCGCCAACGGCGGCAGTGGCGGTGGCGGTCTGAAGAAATGACGGCCACTGCCTCCACCAGCACGCCGCAACGAACCCGCTATCCTTCCGCGCCACCCAATCGCAGCGTTCGAGACACACACCCCATGACGAACTCGTCCCTCCTGGCCCTCTGCGGCCTGTTCCTCGCCACCACCAGCGCCCTGACGGCACAGACCACGGTCTCGGTGCCGTGCAATCTCGACAACACGCTCTACCAGAGCGCCACCGGCAATGTCAGCAACGGCAAGGGCCCGAGCATCTTCAGCGGCGTCACCGCCACCGGCAGCATCCGCCGCGCCCTGCTGCGCTTCGACGTCGCCGGCACCCTGCCGGCCAACGCCGTGGTGCTGTCGGCGGTCGTCAACCTGGACGTCGTGCAGTCGACGGTCTTCCTGCCGACGCTGGCCACCGGCCACCGCGTCACGCAGGCGTGGGGGGAAGGCAACTCGACGGCCGCCGGCCCGGGCGGCGGCGGCACGGCCGCGACGCTCAACGACGCGACCTGGCTGCACACGTTCTGGGCGACGTCGTTCTGGACCAACGCCGGTGGCGACTTCGTCGCGACCCCGAGCTTCACGATGGCGATGCCCGGCCTCGGCGCCGGCAGCTCGAACCCTTCGGAGCAGGCGGCCGCGGACGTGCAGGCGTGGCTGAACAACCCGAGCCAGAACTTCGGCTGGCTGATCAAGATCGCCGACGAAACGGTGCCCTCCACCGCGCGCCGCATCTCGTCGCGTGAGAGCGCCGGCAACCGGCCGACGCTGACCGTCACCTACCTGGTGCCGGGCCAGGTCGGCACCGTCGGCATCGGCTGCCCGGTCGGCACGGGCACGTTCCAGGACGCCTACGTCGGCACGCCGACCGGCGGCACGACGATCCAGATCGTCCAGACGAACGGTCCGGTCGGCACGATCGGCCTCAACTACCTGAGCCTCGGCGCCAACCCGGCCGGCGTGCCGCTGCTGCCGGGCTGCTCGATCTGGCTGCCGCTGTCGCAGCCGCTGATCGCCGGCAACGTGTTCCTGACGGACGCGGTCGGCGGGGCGACGTCGCCGTTCCCGCTGCCGAGCGGCTTCCCGGGCTTCCTGATCGCCACGCAGGCGGTCGCGATCGATGCGTCGCCGCTCGGCTTCACGCTGAGCAACGCCGCGGTGCTCGTGCTGAACTGAGCCTGTTCCTCGCCGCGGTCGCTGGAGCTTCGGCTCGCGACCGCGGAAGCGAGCTGCGCTGACGGCCGCTCCGCCGTGGCCAAGTCAGCGCGCGACGACCAGCGTCGCCGCCGTGGCATCGAAGCGACGCACGCTCACCGGCGCGAACTCGACCGCCGTGCGCACCTCGAACGTGGTGGCGTCGCCCACCACCGGCACGGCGACGAAGCCTTGCTCGTCGGTCTGGCCGACGCCGCGCCGCAGGCCGGCGATCGAGCTGGCGACGTGCAGTGCCGCACACGGCGCGCCCTGTTCGTCGAGCACGCGCAGCCGCACTTCGTCCATCGCCCGCAGCGCGACGTCGACGGCGACCACCGGCGCTTCGACTGCGACCTCCGTCGCCAAGCCGACCGCACCGCGGTGCGCGAACGGCTGGATCTCGTAGCGATCCGGCAGCAGGCCGCCGAGCTGGAAGGTGCCGCCGACGCCACTCAGGATCGTGCGCTGCCAGCGCGCGCTGCGCACGACGACCGGCACACCTTCGACCGGCAGACCGCGCGGATCGCGCAAGGTGCCGCGCAGCGCGTGGCCAGCGGCGAGGGCAAGTTCGGGCACCGGCACGACGCCTTCGCTGCGTTCGCAGGCGAACGGCTCGCCGCAGCCGGCCATGCCCGCGAGCGCTTCGCCGCTACCCGGTGCGTGCACCAGCAGGCTCGCCGGCGAGTTGGGCAGCAGCACGCGGAAGCGGCCGAACTCGTCGCTGCGCGCCCATTCGTCGCTGCCGAGCGCGCGCACGAACGCGTTCGCCAGCGCCTTGCCGTCACTGCCGTGCAGCGTGCCCTCGCCGAAGCGGCGCGCGCGCGGCGGCAGGTCGGCCGGCGGCTCGTCCCACGGCGCCTTGGCGGCGAGCTGCAGCACCGCCGCGTCGGGCGAACCTTCACCGAGCCGCCACCACGTCGGCAGCAGGCCGTCGGCGCGGACCAGCAGGTCGCGCACGCCGCCGGGCGGCACGTCGATCGCGAACGCGCCCTCACTGTCGGTGCGCACGAGGCTGTCGGTGCGGACGACGTCGGCACCGTTGCCGAGCGTCGCCCCGACGACCAGGAACCCGCGCGGATCGAACACCCGGCCGCGGACGACCACAGCCTTGGCGCGCGGCGGCGCCTTCTCGGCGCGCACGACCACCGGCGGTGCGTCGGCTGCGTTCGTCGACCGCGGCGCGGCGCCGACCTCGCGCAGGCGCAGGTCGCCGCGCAGCACCGCCACGGTCAGCACCCCGACGACGGTCAGGGCGACGACGAGCGAAGGGCGTTGCAGCAGCGCGCGGAACATCGGGTGCGACTATCGCACGCGGTCGCGATGGCACCCAGCCCTGGCGAAAAAGAAGTCGCCGACGAACCGTTCAGCGGCACAGGCGCGGCGGCGCCACGTCGAGCACGGTGCGCAGGCCCGGCTGGGCGGCGACGACGCCGTGCAGGTTGTTGACCAGGATCGCCGCGGTCGCCTGGTCGCCGGCGATGCCACCGTGGAACTTCAGGTGGATCGGCGGCGTGCTCTCGAGCACGACCTCGTCGCGCGGATCCGGCGCGCCGACGTACATCGACAGGTCGAGGTGCAGCACGACGCGCTTGCCGACGTAGCCGTAGCCGTGGTTGCGGATGCCCGCGACCTGGCCCGGGTGCACCGTCAGGAACTGCGTCTTGTGCTCGCTGGTCGCGATCACCGGCTCGACGCTCTGCTCGATCTTGTCGACCGGGAAGTCGAGCGCCTTGGCCAGCAGCGCCACCGACTCGCGCATGCCGATGTGGCCGAAGCGACCGGTCGCCATCTGCTGGTCGAACTCCTGCTTGCTGAGCCCGGCGCCGACCTTCTTCTGCAGCGGCAGCCGGCGCGTGCCGGCGTCGACGACGCGCGTGCACTTCACCGCCTGCACGTCGAACGTCACCGCCGACGCGACCACGGCGACGAAGTCCATCGCGTAGCCCGGATTGACGCCGGTGCCGAGCAGCGACACGCCGCCGGCCTTCGCCGCCGCGTCCAGCTCCTTCGCCAGCGCCGCGTGCTGGAACTCCGGCACCAGCAGTTCCTCGGTCGACGACACCACGTCGACGCCGCAGCGCGCGGCCAGCAGCAGCTGGTCCTTCACCATCGGCATGAAGCTCGACGTGCAGTGCAGCATGACGTCGGGCTGCAGCCGCTTCAGCGCCGCCTCGGCGTTGCCCTCGACGACTACGCCGGTCTTGCGGCCGAGGTCGAGCAGTTCGCCGAGGTCCTTGCCGATCTTGGCGGGATCGATGTCGATGGCGCCGACCAGCTGGACGGTGCGCTTCTGCAGGGCGAGACGGGCGGCAGCCAGGCCGATCGGGCCGAGGCCGAACGAGACAGCACGGACGACGGAGGTCATTGCGGGTTTGGGGCAGCGCCGGTTTGGCGCCGCGAACGGGGGCGAGGATGGTAGCCATGGCCGCGGCGCCGACCAGTCGGGCGCCACGGGGCGCGCACGAGATTCCGACGACCTCGCGACAGACCTTCGACTTCGTCGGTATTCCGCTCGGACGCGGAGCACCGCTAGCGTGCGCCGATGCGGTTCGTGCTCTCGTTCGCTGTTCTCGCCACGGCATTGGCCACTGGCTGCGCCGTGACCTCCAACTCGCAGGCCGCGCCGACGGCGGTCGAAGGTGCGGTGCCGACGGACGACCTGCCGCTGCTGCGCTTCGCCTACGCGGGGCCACCCGCGAACTGGCCGCGCCCGACGCTCGATCCCGGGGTCGCGTTCGTCGAGTTCGGCAAGGTGCCGCGACCCGCGACCCCGAAGGATCCGCAGCACACGGCCCGCGTGGCGCTCGGGCAGATGCTGTTCTTCGACGCGCGGCTGTCGGGGCCCGGCCAGATGGCCTGCGCCTCGTGCCACGACGCCGAACTCGGCTGGGGCGACGGCCGCGCCACCAGCTTCGGCCACGGCTTCCAGAAGCTCGCGCGCAACGCGCCGCCGATCCTGAACGCCGGCCTGCTCGCCCATCTGTTCTGGGACGGCCGCGCCAAGAGCCTCGAGGACCAGGCGCTCGCCGTGTTCGAGAACCCGAACGAGATGCACGCGAGTGCTTCGCACGTCGTCGCCACGTTGCGCGGCAGTGCGGGCTATCGCGAACGCTTCGCGCAGGCGTTCGGCGAGCCGGAGCCGACGCTGGCCAACACGCTGCGCGCGATCGCGGACTTCGAACGCACCGTCGTCAGCGACGGCTCGAGCGCGTTCGATCGCTTCCTCGACGGCGACCCTGCGGCGCTGTCCGACGAGGCGCTGCGCGGCCTGCACCTGTTCCGCACCAAGGCGCGCTGCGCGAACTGCCACCACGGCCCGCTGCTGACCGACGGCGGCTTCCACGATCTGGGCCTGTCGTACTACGGGCGCAAGCTGCAGGACCTCGGCCGCTACGAGGTGACCAAGGACCCGGCCGACGTCGGTCGCTTCAAGACGCCGTCGCTGCGCAACGTGGCGCGCACCGGGCCCTACATGCACAACGGCCTGTTCGACCTCGACGGCGTCATCAACATGTATTCGGCCGGCATGGCGACGCTGAAGCCGAAGCCGGAGCAGGAAGGCGATCCGCTGTTCCCGCGCAAGTCGCCGCTGCTGCAGCGGCTCGACCTCGCGGACGGCGAGAAGCGCGACCTGCGCGCGTTCCTCGAGTCGTTGAGCGAACGGCGCCGCCGCATGACGCCGCCGACGCTGCCGGAGCTCGGCGCGGCCGGCGGCTGAGCGCGGCTGCGGGCGAGCGAACCGGTGCGCGGGCCGCCGAGGCAGCCCGCGCAGCCGGTCCAAAGGCGATCACTTCGCCTTCGCTTCCTCGAGCAGCTTCGCCCACTCCTTCTTGGCGCGAGCGAGGTTCGGGTTCTTGTCGTTCGCGAACCGCTTCTCGATCGCGTCGAACGCCTTCTGCGCGAGCGCCGCGTCCTTCTCCTTGCTGGCGTACTCCAGCACCGCGGGCCAGAAGCTGCCGGCCATGGCGTCGCTCGGCGTCTTGCCGTCCTTCGCCATCGCCGCCAGTTGCTTGCGGACCTCGTCCTGGCCGAGTTCGCGCGCCTTCTGCATCAGCGCCATGACCTCGCCGTCGACGATCTTGCCGGCGACCATCGCCTTCTCGGCGTCCGACAGCGTCAGCTTGTCGGCGCGGGCCTGGATCTCGCCAGCGGGCACCAGGTCGAGCTTCAGCTCGGCGAGGAACAGTTCCTTCTGCTCGGCCGCCGTCGCCTTGTCACCCTTCGCCCGCAAGGCGACCAGGGTCTTGGTCGACTCGAGACCATCGCGGAACGCCTGCACACTGCGACCAGGCTTGGCCAACACGTTGCCGTCGGCATCCATGAAGCAGACCGACGGGAAACCGCGGAAGCCCTTGTCTTGGAGCAGGGTCGGGTACGGCTCGTCCGCGACACGCGACGTGTTGTGCAGGAACAGGACGACGTCCTGGGCGAACTTCGGGAACTCGTTGTCGGAGAGCGGACCGCTCTCCAGGGCGTCACACGGGCCTCAACCCGCGTAGCTGCGTGTGAAGTAGGCGAAGATGACCTTGCCTTCCTTCTTCGCCTGCTCGCGCGCCTTGTCGTAATCGAAGACCCAGGGGGCCTTCTGGAACACGGGCTTGGCGAGCTTCGCGGTGCGCAGCTCGACGAGCTTCGCCTGGTCTGGTTGGGGACGATTCTGCGCCGGCAGCAGCGATACCAGCATCGCGGCGATGGCGATCGATTGGATCTTCATGGCGACGGCATGGTCCCTGGGCTGGCGCCGCGCGGAAAGGACCGGAGGGCGGAGTTACAGAGTGTGGACAGCCGGCCGAGCGGTCGGAGCCGACGGGCGAACGGAACCGGCCAGCGCCACCAGCTCCATGCGGGCGGAACTACGGCGCCGCGGTCTGCGCGCCGACGGTGCCTATGCTGCGGCGATGCCGAAGGTCTGGCATCTGCTGTCCGCGCTGCTCGCTCCGTTCGCAGTACTCGCGGCCATGGCCCCGCAGGACCCAGCGCGGCTGCAGGGCCGCGTGGTCGACGCCGAAGGGCGACCGGTGCCGGCGGCGCAGGTCGAGATCACGCCCTGGGCCGAACCGCATCGTGTGCTGCAGCGAACGCGCAGCGACGGCGACGGCATGTTCTTCCTCAGCGATCCGGCGGACACCTATTGGTTGCGAGTGCGTGCGTGGGCCGCCGACTCCGCCGTGCGCGAGATCTGGGCCCGCGACCGCAATGCGCCTCTCGTCGTGCAGCTGCAGGCCGGCGTCGCGGTGCGTGGCACGTTGCGCGACGCCCAGGGCCGCGCGCTGGCCGGCACGCGCGTGCGCGGCATCGGCTTCCACCCCGAACGTTCGGGCGATCGGCATGCGATCACCGATGCCGAGGGTCGCTTCACGCTCACCAACATGCCGCTCGGTGCGGTCAGCGTCGTCGCCAGCGTTCCGGGCGAAGGCATGTACTGGTCCAACTTCGTCGCCACCGGCGACGACGACGTCGTGCTGCAGCCGAGCGGCGGCGAACGCACGACGCTGACGCTGCGCGTCGATGGACTGCCGCCGGACGCGGCGTCGCGCGTGCGGGTCGAGCTGCGGCCGAACGACGGCGACAACGGCCTGCCGCCGCCGTGGGACGAGGTCGCGCTCGACGCCGCCGGCGCGATGACCCTGCGCGACCTGCCGAAGGTCCCCTACACCGTCGTGCTGCGCGCCGAAGGGCTGCGCTTCGAGCCGGCGAAGCTGACGCTGGCGCCCGAGGCCGAGGACCGCACGCTGCGCGTTCGCGCGGCGGCCGGCGCGGCGGACACGCTGCCGCTGGTCGTGCAGCTGCGCGATCGCGAAGGTCGCGCGATCGCCGGCGTGCCGTTGCATGCACGTGGGAACTACTTCGACGTGGCGGCGACGGCGGTCACGGACGAGCGTGGCATCGCGACGTTCGCGATCGCGGCGCCGCTGCGCACGGCGCTGTTGGTGACGAGCCAAGATCGGCGATGGGTCATGGTGCAAACCAAGTACTACCGGGACCCACTGCAGTGGACGGCGCACCTGTGCGAACTCGGCTTCGTGCCGCCCGGCGCAGAGGCGACGACCCCGGTGCCCTTGGTCGCCGAACGCTCGGCGACGATCACCAGCCGCGTGCAGCTCGCCGACGGCTCGCCAACGCCACGTGTGTTCGTGCAGGTGATCGCGGAGTACGACACCAACTGGCTACCGATGGGCTGGGGCAGGACCGACGCCGACGGCAACCTGCGCCTCGACGGTCTGCGACACGGTTACGGTCTCTTGCGGCTGCTTCTGGAGGATTCGCGGGGCGGCGGCAACAGCGCCCCGTTCGAAGCCCCGGCTGCCGGTGAGAGCCTGGAGTTGCCGCCGATGCGGCTGGAACCGCTGGGATGCATCCGCGGCATCGTCCGCCATCGCGACGGCAAGCCGGCTGCAGGCCTGCGGGTCGCCCTGAAACAAGGGGCGACGATCCATCCGATCCGGGTCGTCGACCGCGACGGCCGCTTCGCCTTCGCCGGCCTCGCCGCCGGTGCGAAGTTCGTGGGGATCGTCGACCCGGCCGGCGAGCCATGGCGAGCGCGGGCCTGGCATCCGGTCGAAGTGCTGCCCGGAGCGCAGGTCGAACTGCAGCTCGAGTTCACGCCGCCGTAAGGACCGGCTGCCAGCACGGCGCCGCCCGACGCCGGCTCAGTTCGTCGCCGACTTCGGCGCCGCGGCCTTCGGCGTGTAGGCCTTGTCCTCGTCGCCGAGCAGCAGCGCGAGCCGCCAGCCGGCATAGCGCCGCGTGCCGTAGGTCGTCTCGACCAGGTCCTCGCGGTGGTTGAACAGCAGGTGCCAACCGACGCCGACCGACGAATACGTCTCGATCGACTCACCCGCCGACGCGAACAGGCGCGACTGCTTGTCCGACACGCAGCCGAACGGGCCGACGGTCAGCACGTCGCCGAACTTGTAGCCCGTCGGCAGCTTGTCCTTGTCCTCGGTGGCCTGGAACACGCGGGCGCGGGTCACCACGAACGGGATCCACATGACGTCGGAGAGGCTGCTGCGGCCGGACTCCTTCAGGTCCTGGATCAGCCGCGGGATGTCGTAGTCGCCATTCGGCAGGCGGGCCTTGGCGAAGTCGTAGTTGGCACAACCGGCGAGCGGCAGCGTGGCCGCGAGAAGGAACGGGGCGATGGATCGCATGGAATGTGGTCGGCGCGTGGGACTCCCCCGAACGGCCGCGCGCGCAGACTAGCACGGGCGCGCGCCGCGACCGCACCCGCACCTGCGATCACGGCTCCAGGAACACCGCGTCGCCGACCGCCAGCCGGCCCGTCGCGACCGTCGAACCATAGACGCCGAGGCAACCCTGCCGTTCGGCTGCGACGGTGCGCAGGATCGCCGGCTCGCGCCCACCCGTTCGCGGATCGATGGTGATCACGGCGCAACGGCCGTCGCGCTTGTCGACGCGCAGACGCACGCCGCCGATGCGCAGCACGCGCCCGACCCAGCCGTCCTCCGCGAACGGCACCGCGTCGTCGGTGGCGACCAGCAGGTTCGGGCGGAAGCGCGCGGCGTCGACCCCGATGCCGACCTTGGCTTCGAGCCACGCGAGGGTGGCCGTGGTGACCAACGACAGCGGGAACGCGTCGAACGCGCCGCGACCGAGCTTCAGGGCACGCGCCCCTTCGGGATGCAGCAGCGCCGCGAGCTCTGCGTCGGCGACGTCGAAGGCCGCGCCGGCGGGCGTGTGCACGACCACCGGCGACTGCTCGGGCCGCTCGGGATCGACGAAGGCTGGCCGGAACTGCGCCAGATCCACGCGTTCCCGCAGCGTCAGCCACGGAAAGCCACTGCGCGCCGCGACCTCGCGCACGAACGCCCAGCGTCGATCGCCGACCAGACCGTGCCAGGTGACCTCGCAGTTCGCCAGCGCTTCGGCCGCCATCGACTTCACCGGATAGCGGAAGAGACCGACGACCGAGCCGACGGCGGATGGGTTCGACATGGGGAATGGTGCCGATCGCGCGGCATGCACGAAGGACAGGTAGGTTGGCCGTCAGCAGACAGCGTCGGCGCGCCGCCCGACCGGACATCGCCGGCAGCACTTCACCGTCGCGGCACGATCCAGCACGACTCGTGCTTCTGCATGCCGATGTGCGGGTAGTAGCTCGCCGCCCCCGGAGCAGCGAGCAGGATCAGCGACGTGTGGAAGCCGCCGGCTGCGTGCGTGCGCAGCACCAGTTCCTTGCCGATGCCGCGCCGTTGGAACGCCTGGTCGACGGCGAGGTCCGACAGGTAGGTGCAGTAGTGGTAGTCGGTGATCGCGCGCGACACGCCGACCAGCAGGCCGTGTTCGTCGCGCGCGGTGACGATGACGCCGGCGTTCTCCAGCATGCCGGCGATGCGTTCGCGGTCGTCGACCGGGCGCCGTTCGGCCAGCGTGCTGCGCCGCAGCACGTCGACGAACTCGTCGACCGACAGCTCGGGCTCCATCGCGTAGTGGATCGTCATCTCAGCGCCTCGCCGTGGTCGCCGCGCGTTGCCGAACCATCGCCACGAAGCGGCCGATCACCGGATGTGCCTCGGGCTGCAGCTCGGGATGGAAGCAGGCGGCGAGGATCGGCCCCTTCTGCACCAGCACGGCGTCGGCGCCGCGGCGCGCCAGCACGTCGCAGCCCGGCCCCGTCCGCGTGATGCGTGGTGCGCGGATGAACGTGCCGGTCGTGCCCGGCGGCAGCACGTCGGAGGCGAGCTCGAACGTGCCCGAGTGGAACTGCCTGCCGTAGCCGTTGCGCACCACGGTGATCGGCAGCAGCGCGTAGCTGCGTTGGCTCGGGTTCTCGACCTTCTCGGCGAGCAGGATCATGCCAGCACACGTCGCGAACACCGGCAGCCCGCTGCGCAACGTGTCGCCGAGCGGCTGCCACAGGCCGTCGACGTCGAGCAGCCGCAACATCGTCGTGCTCTCGCCGCCCGGCAGCACGAGCCCATGCAGGCCCTGCAGGTCCTGGGCATTGCGCACCTGGCGCGTCTGCACGCCGTGGCGGGCCAGCGCGTCCTGGTGGTCGGCGAAGTCGCCTTGCAGCGCCAGCACGCCGACGAGGGGCGCGTCGGCGGGCGGCGACGAGGGGGCGTTCGGGCCCACGTTCGAACTCGCGTGCGCGTGCATCTCAGACGCCGCGGCCGGCCAGTCGCTCGTGCGCCGGCATGGTGTGGATGTCGATGCCGACCATCGGCTCGCCGAGGCCGCGCGACACCTCGACCAGCACCTTCGGGTCCTGGTAGTGCGTCACCGCGCGCACGATCGCCTTCGCGCGCTGCACCGGGTTGCCGCTCTTGAAGATGCCCGAGCCGACGAACACCGCCTCGGCGCCGAGCTGCATCATCAGCGCGGCGTCGGCGGGCGTCGCCACGCCACCGGCGGAGAAGTTCGGCACCGGCAGCTTCTGGTGCTCGGCGACCCACGCGACGAGCTCGAACGGCACGCGCAGCTCGATCGCCTTGCGCTCGAGGTGCTGGTCGTTCATGCCGCGCAGCGAACGGATGCCGCTGATCAGCGTGCGCATGTGGCGCACCGCCTCGACGACGTTGCCGGTGCCGGCTTCGCCCTTGGTGCGGATCATCGCCGCACCTTCGTGGATGCGACGCAGCGCTTCGCCGAGGTCGCGGCAACCGCAGACGAACGGCGTCTTGAACGCCCGCTTGTCGATCTGGAACTCCTCGTCGGCCGGCGTCAGCACCTCGCTCTCGTCGATGCAGTCGACTTCCATCGACTCGAGCATCTGCGCCTCGACGAAGTGGCCGATGCGCACCTTCGCCATCACCGGGATGCTGACGGCCTTCTGGATGCCCGAGATCATGTCCGGATCGCTGGCGCGCGCGACGCCGCCGTGCTTCCGGATGTCGGCGGGAACGCGCTCGAGCGCCATCACCGCACAGGCGCCGGCCTCTTCGGCGATGCGCGCCTGCTCCGGATCGATGACGTCCATGATGACGCCGCCCTTCAGCTGCTCGCAGAAGCCGATCTTGCTGACGAGCTCTTCGGCGGTGAATCCGGGGACCTTCGGAAGGGGATGCTTGCTGCTCATGTTCGTGCGGACCGGCGCGTTCGCCGATCGGGGGTCAGGTTCGTCTGGGTGGGAAGTTCGGGGGAGGGAAGGTCAGAGGAAGGGCCGCGCCGCCGCCGGCGCGCGGCCGAGTTCGCGCGCGCACTCGCCGAGCACGCGCACGCCGTCGTCGATCTGGCGCGCGTCGGCGCGCGTCAGCGACAGCCGCACGCCGCGCGACGGCGAGCCGTGCAGGTCGAACACGCGGCCGGGCACGACGCGCACGCCGCGCTGCACCGCGAGCTCGGCGAGGCGATCGCCGTGGCCGGGCTTCGGCAGTTCGAGCCAGGCGACGAAGCCGCCGTCGGGATCGGTCAGCGTGCAGCCGGCCGGCAGGTGCTGGCGGGCCGCCCGCTGCAGCGCCGCATGGCGCGCGCGCAGCTCGAGCCGCAGCGCGTCGAGGTAGCGATCCAGTTCGCCGCGCACCGCGAACTCGACCAGCGCCGCCTGCAGCAGCGGGCTCTGCTCGAGGTCCATGAAGCGCTTCACCGCCGCCATCGGCTGCAGCAGGTCGTCGCCGCCGGTGATCCAGCCCAGGCGCAGTGCCGGGAACAGGCCCTTGCTCATCGTCTGCACGGTGACGGTCAGGCCGCGCGGATCGAGCGAACGCAACGTCGGCAGCGGCTCGCCGCGGAAGCGCAGTTCGCTCTGGTACTCGTCCTCGACGATCGGCACCGCGGTGTCGGCGAACACCGACAGCAGCGCCTGCCGCTGCGCCCGATCGAGCGTGCGCCCGGTCGGGTTGTGGAACGTCGGCATCAAGTACGCGAGCCGCACCGTGCGCCGCTGCAGCGCCGCCCGCAGCGCGTCGAGATCGACGCCGTCGGCGCGCAGCGGCACCTGCACGACCTGCAGACCGTGTGCGCGCAGCAGGCCGTGCATCTGGTGGTACGACGGCGCCGTGACGACGACGGTGTCGCCGGCGGTGCAGAACGTGCGCAGCACGAGGTCGAGCGCCTGCTGCGCACCCGCGGTCACCAGCACCGAATCGGCGCCGAGCCCCGGATCGATCGCCTGCATGCGCGCCGCCAGCAGCGCGCGCAGCTCCGGCAGGCCGCCGCTGGCGCCGCCGTAGCCGAGCAGTTCGCCGCCGCGCGCCTCGAGCACCGCGTCCATCGCCGCGCGCCACGCCGCGACCGGGAAGCGTTCGCCGTCGGGTGCGAGCTCGGCGAAGTTGGCGATCAACGCGCGGCCCGCCGGCAGTGGCAGTGCGGCTGGCATCTCCTGGCTGCGCCGCAGCGCGGCGTCGGCATACGGGCTCAGCGAGCGCGCGGCCGCGGTCGCCACCGTCGACGGCGTGGCCGAGGCACCCGCCGCCGGCGAACGCTGCAGCACGCTGGTGCCGCGACCGACAGTGCCTTCGACCAGACCGCGTTCGGCGAGCTGGCGGTAGGCCTCCTGCACCGTCGCGCGCGTCACGTCGCACGCGTTCGCGACCTCGCGGATCGGCGGCAGCCGCTCGCCGCCGCGCATGCGCCCCTCTTCGATCGCGCGGGCGTAGAAGCCGGCGATCTGCGCGACCAACGACGCCGGGGCGTCGCGGTCGAGTTCGGGAAGGAGCGTCATCACGGGTGCGTAGAGGTAGCGGACAATCTTGTCCGGTCAATCGAGCCAAAATGGCCCAGTCGACTGCCCCACCCCACCCGACCGCGCGACTTGAGCCCGCCGTGGCAGATGGTCCCGCTGGCAGCGCCCCGTTCGCATCGGCCGAAGCCCATGCCAGCTGTCCGCTTGCGCAACATCGTCCCAGTCTGACTGTCCGATCCTTGCACACGGAGGAGAGCCCGTGGGGAACAACTGGACAGAGTGTCTGCGCCCGATCTGGGTCGTCGGCTTGGCCGTGGTCGCAGCGAGCTGCTCGCTGGACAACGCCACCGAACCGAACGTCATGGCCCGCCAACTGGGCGCCCAGGCCGCACCGCCGCCGGTCGACGACCGGCCGCAGTTCGTGGTCGCCAGCATGATCGGCAGTCCGCTGGCGGCACCGCAGCCGGCCCCGCTGGGCGAGAGCGCGCCGCGGCAGTTCGTGCCCGAGCTGCGCGAGGCGGCGATCGTCGTCGGCACCTACGCGGCGCCCGTCGTCGACGACGCGCTGATGGCGGCGTTCCTCGGCCAGGTCGAGGGCATCACCGCCAGACCGGCGAACTGCCCCGACCGCGACGTGGTCGACCTGCTGATGGTCGGCAAGGCCGACTTCGGCGTCATCGGCGGGCCGCTGTCGCAGCGCGAACAGCAGGCCGGCCTGCGGCAGAGCCGCATCGGCGTCGAACTGTTCGCCCTGTCGATCGCGCCCAACTCACCGATCAAGTCGCTGACGCGCCAGCAGGTGCGCGCCATCTTCACCGGTGAAGTCACCTCGTGGCAGCAGCTCGGCTACGACGGCGGCGCCATCGTGCCGGTGATCCCGAGCGACCGCGCGATGGCCGAACGCGCCGCGCGCGCGCTGATCCCGGGCGATTCGTTCGTGTCGACGTGCCTCGGCGTGCCGACCGAACGCCACGTCGTCGACCAGCTGCTGCGCGAACCCGGCGCGATCGGCGTCGTCCGCCTGACGGCGACGCCGCACGAAGCCGGCCAGAAGCTGCTGCAGATCGACTGGTGCCAGCCGTCGCTCGAGGCGTTCGGCTGGGGGACGTATCCGTACGGCCTCGCGGTGCACGTGGTCACGCAGGGCCAGCCGGCGGGCGTCGCGGAGCGCTTCGTGCAGTTCGCGCGCGGCGACGAAGGGCGGGCGCTGCTCGGCCGCACGCTGCTGCCGACGCAGTGAGCGGGGGAACCACCGCTGCATAGGTCGTGTTCATTTTGCACGACATTTTGAACACGACCTAGGCAGGGTCCGAAACTGCCGACGGCATCAGGCCTTACAGAGCCCATGCGCGCGGCGAGCCCCGCCTGTTTGGGTCGAAAACGGCAGGCTGCCGGACCGTGGCTAGCGACCGCGCGCGTCGCCCTCGAACATCCCGGCGGCGATCAGCACAGCGCGAGCGTCGTCGGACCATGCCAGCCCGCGGGCGTGCTCACTGCGCGCGAGAGCCTTCACGACGTCGGCCATGACCCGTCGCGGCACCGCCATGTAGATGCCCTGGCTCGCGCCGAATCCGCAGGCGATCTGGCGGTCGAGACACCATGCATCCAGCGCCTCCATGTAGGGGCCGCCGCCCACGCCCGCGATCTCGACGGGATCACGCAACCAGACGCTGAAAGCCCAATCGCCGTTGTCCCGGGCCTCCATGCCGAGTTCCTGCAGCCGCGCATCGACAGTCGGCGGCACTGGAGAACCGGTCCAGACCGCATCGGCGCGCGCGGCATCGCGCAGCAGGTCTGGGTAGGTCGACTCGGTGGCCTGCCGCGCGTCGATCACCACGCACGCGAGGGGCGACTTGCAGGCGACGTTCGCGACAGCGAGCACGACCAACATGGCGGACGCAGCGAGCGGGTGAGGCATGGTTCTCCTGTCGAGCCGGCGGGTTGACCATAACACGCCCCTCGCGCAACGTGCCGCGGTGCCGAAGCGCCGCCATCCCCCGCGCACCCTGCTCGCCCTCGCCACCCTCGCGAGCCTCGGTGGCTGCCTCGGCCTCGATCCGCTGAGCGCGCAGGCGAACGATCGGCTGCGCACCTTCGACTTCTACTGGCAGCAGCTCGCCGACGACTACCCGCTGTTCGGACCGCGGCCGATCGACTGGAACGAACTGCGCCGCCGCTATCGCGCCGCGGTGCCGTTCACGCGCGCGCCGCACGAGTTCTACCACTTGCTGACCGGCATGCTGTCCGAGCTCGCCGACGTGCACGTGTCGCTGTCGATCCCACCGGAACGGATGGCGATCGCCGATCTGGCCGCCACCTCGCTGCTCGACGTCGACGGCTTCCGCGTGATGCCGATCGAAGGGCGGCTGCACGTCGTCGGCTGGCCGCTCGGCCACGCGCCGATGCCGCCCGAAGTGCTGACCAACGGCGACAACCACCCGGAGCTGTGGCGCGTCGAAGGCTTCCCGGTGGTGCTGTCGCTGGTCGGCAACCTGTTCCTCGGCCCGCCCGACTCACCGGTCGAACTGCAACTGCGCTGGCGCGACGGCTCGATCACGCGCCACGTGCTGCGGCGGCCGGTGGGGACGAGTGGCCAGGCTCGCTCGCCGCTCGGCCACCTGCGCCCCGATCCGCGGGGCTTTCGCCTGCGCCAGTCGCAGCCGTTCTGCTGGCTCGCCGTCGACGACTTCGACCAGGACCTGCCGATCGAGAAGCTCGAGGCCATCGTCGATCGCGCGCGCGCGTCCGACGGGCTCGTGCTCGATCTGCGCAACAACCTCGGCGGCCTGTTCGCCAACGCGCAGCGCCTGGCCGAACGCTTCCTGCAGTCGCGCGTGCCGCTGGTGTTCGCGCCGCCGCACCCCGAGTCGCGCTGGTTCGGCCTCGTCACCGTCGAGTGGTTCATGCAGGACGAATGGCAGCCGCGCGAGCCGCGCTTCGATCGCCCGCTGGTGGTGCTGACCAGTGCGATGACCGGTAGCGCCGCCGAGCACACTGCGCGCATCCTGCAGCGGCACGCCGGCGCGATCGTCGTCGGCGAACGCACCGCCGGCGCCGAGGCGGTGGTGCAGGAAGCCGAAGGCCCCGACGGCGGCACGCTGCGCTTCGGTTCGACCCGCGTGCTCGAGTCGAACGGCGTCGGCCTGCAGGAGGAAGGAGTCGTGCCGGACGTCTCCGTGCGGTTGCGCATCGAGGACGTCGAGATGCTCGGCCCCGACGGCGCCGTCGTCGAATGGGAGACGCGCATCGCCGCTGCCGCGCGGGCGGCGCTCGATCGGCTCGCACGCGCCCGTGGCAGCGGCCGCTGACGACCTTCGCATGAAGATGCGACGGGAGGTCGATACGGCCCAGGTCGCCGGCAGAATGACGCGCGACCGCCGCTCGCCAACCGCCCATGCCGACGATCGATTTCGACGCCCTCGACTACCGCGCCGACCAGACCTTCGCTGCCGCGCACTACACGCTGCGCGGTGACGAGAAGGGCTGGAGCGTGCGGCGCGACGGCGTGGCGCTGCTCGAACTCGGCCCCGGCTACCGCCTGCTGCGCACGCGCGCCTGCGGCGTCTGCTCGACCGACCTGGCGCGCCACCACCTGCCGTTCCCGCTGCCGCAGGTGATCGGCCACGAAGTGATCGCGACCGACGAACAAGGCCGCCGCTTCGTCGTCGAGATCAACGCCAGCCACCACGCGCGCGGCGTCGCCAGCGACTGCGCGTTCTGCCGCGCCGGCCTGCCGACGCACTGCCCGGAGCGCCTGACGCTCGGCATCCACGGCCTGCCCGGCGGCTTCGGCCCGTGGATGCTGGTGCCCGAACACGCGTGCCTCGAAGTGCCCGCGAACGTGCCCGACAGCGCCGCCGTGCTGGTCGAACCGTTCGCCGCCGCCCTGCACGCGGTGCAGACGCTGGCGCCGCGCCCGGGCGAACGCATCGCCGTGCTCGGCCCGCGGCGCCTCGGCATGCTGGTGGTCGCAGCGCTGGCCGGCGTGCGCAACCAGGGCAAACGCACTGGCCACGAGTTCCGCATCGCGGCGCTGGCGCGCGATCCGGCGCTGCTGCAGCTGGCGACGAGCTTCGGCGCCACCGAGACGATCCAGGTCGACGACGAAGCGAGCGCGCTGGCCGACCAGGCGTTCGACTGCGTGATCGACACCACCGGCAATCCGGCGGCGTTGGCGACCGCGGTGCGCCTCGCGCGCCGCGAGGTGCACGTGAAGTCGACGCACGGCCAGCCGTCGTGCGGACTGTCGCAGCTGACCGGACTCGTCGTCGACGAGCTCGCGCTCGAAGCGTTCCCGAGCAAGCCCGACCAGGCGCTCGCCGGCACCGCGCCGTGGCAGCGCCTGCGCACCGGCAAGAACCCGCGCGTGGCGTGGCTGGCGCAGAGCCCGCCGCCGCTGTCGCTGCTGCGTTCGGCAGAACTGACGCGCGGCCCGGCGGCGCGCCTGCTGCCGTCCTACACGCAAGCGCGCGACGGCCTGCCGCGCGCCGATTGCGCCGTCGCCGCCACCGCAGCCGAAGTCGACGCGGCGATCCGGCCGCTCGCCGGCGACGAAACCTCGCTGGTGCGCCCGCGCGGTTCGATCCTGATCCTGCCGAACCCGGCCGAGCCGTCGCCGCTGCTGCGTGCGGTGGCCGAACGCGGCCTGCGCCTCGGCTCTTCGCGCTGCGGCGACTTCCGGCGGGCGCTCGACCTGATCGCCGGCGATGCCGAACTGCAGCGCATCGGCGAACGGCTGGTGACGCACCGGTTCGCCGCCGCCGAGCTGCCGGCCGCGTTCGCGACGGCGCGTTCGCGCGGCTGCATCAAGGCGGTCGTCGAACACCGCGACGCCGGAGGCCGCGCGTGAAGGACACCAGCCAACCGACGTCGCTGGGCCCGTCGCTGCGCCGCGAACACGACACGTGGACGCTCGGCTTCGACGCGCAACCCGTACTGCACGGCCTGTCGGTGCTGTCGCGCGCGATCGCCGAGATGGCGACGTCGGCGGCGCGCAGCGACCGTTCGGATCTCTCCGTCGACCGTCGCCTGCGCGCCCGCGAGAACCCGGAACTCGTCGAACGCTTCGGCATCGACGGCATGCGCCTCGTCGCCGAGATGGCGACGTTCGACTGGATCGCCGAACAGCCCGAACTGCTGGAGACGCGGCTGCGCGCGCTGCTCGGCAGCCTGCAGCGGCAGCGCTACCGCGAGGCGCTGCTGCCCGACGAGCGTGCGCGCACCAAGGCGCTGGTCGCCGACTTCGACGGCGAGCACGCGAGCCGCTTCGTGCTCGAGTACCTGCCGCCGCGCCGCAGCGGCGCGCACGGTTCGCTGCGCGTGACCGTCGAGAACGTGCACGGCCGCCGCGTCGACCTCGCGTCGCTGCCGCACGTGCGCATCGACGACGTCGCCGAACGCCACTTCATCGCCGGCTCGACGCGCATCGCGCAGACGTGGACGGAAGGGCTGCGCCGCGAAGCCGAGCGCGCGCGCCGTTCGTTCACCGAGAAGCGCGTGCCGCACAGCCACCTGTTCCACCAGCTCGACCAGGCGGGGCTCGGCACGCTGCAGCAGGTGTCGCTGCAGTGGGGCGACCAGGCGCTGCCGCTGCTGCTCGAGAGCGATCCGCAGGCGATCGCCGACATGCTGAAGCGCGTGCTGCTGGCGCTCGAGGACCGCGGCATCCGCCGCCTGCTCGGCGAACGCGAGGTGCTTCGCGTCGACACCGGCCTGCTGCCGGTGTTCGTCGACATCGCCCAGCTCGGCCGCGTGCTCGAGCTGTCGCTCGGCCAGCGCCGCCAGCGCCTCGATGCCGACGCGTTCCTGCGCCGCATGCCGGCCCTCGACGCGGTGGTGGCACGGCAGCGCACAGCAGAGCCGCTGCGCGACGTCGCGGTGTTCCTGGTGCACCACATGACCGCCGAGGTCGTCGGCACCATCGCCGCGCTGCGCGCGCTCGGCTGCCGCGACCTGTCGGTGCTGTTCGTCACCTACTCCGGCGAGCCGGCCTCGAGCTACCTCGACGCCGTGCTCGACCTGCCGGTCGACGCGTTCCGCTCCCTGGCGCTGGTCAACGTGCCGACGCCGGGCCATCTCGACGGCCACTACCGGCTGTCGACGCAGTACTCGCGGCTCGACGAGGCGCCGGCGATCGAACGCGCGCTCGCGGCCCGCGGCATCGCCTTCCTGCCGGCGATGCGCGCCGCGGCGGTGGTGCCGTTCCTGCGCCAGCTCGGCCGCTGCCGGGCCAACGGCAAGCGCCTGCTGCTGGTCGAGGACGGCGGCTACCTCGGCCCGGTCGTGCAGGACGCGCTGCTGCGCGGCGTCACGCTCGGCACCTTCGCGCAGGAACTCGGCGCCGACGCCGACGCGCTCGGCGACCTCGACGGCAGCGCACTGCTGGCGGCGGCCCTCGGCGACCACCTGTGCGGCACCGTCGAACACACGCGCAACGGCTTCGATCGCCTCGCCGCGGTCGAACGCCAGCACGGGCGCCTGGCCTTGCCGTCGTTCTCGATCGCGATCTCGCAGCACAAGCGCGCCATCGAGGCGCGCGAGGTCGCGGCGTCGATCCTCGGCGCCGTCGAGTCGGTGCTGAACGCCGACGGCAAGATCCTGTCGCGGCGCCGCGCGCTGGTGCTCGGCTCGCGCGGCGCGATCGGCAGCGAACTGGTGCGCCACCTGCGCACGCGGCTCGACACGCGGCCGCTCCTCGGTGTCGACCTCGTCGCCGATCCGGCGACGACACCCGCCGACGTCGTCGAGGCCCGCACGCTCGCCGAACTGCCGGCCGGCGCGTTCCTCGACGTCGACCTCGTGCTCGGCGTCACCGGCGACAGCGTGCTGCGCGGCAGCGACCTCGAGCAGTGGCTGCTGCACGGCAAGCAGCCGTTCCTGGTGCTCGCCAGCGGCTCGACGAAGAAGGTCGAGTTCCACGGCCTGATGGAGTGGTTCGACGCGCTGGTGCGCACCGAGGCGCCGCGGCTCGGCACCGTGCCGGTGGGCATCCGCGCGGAGGAACTGCTCGATCCGCGCACCTTGCGGCTCTACGGCCACCGTTGCCACTTCGACTTCGGCGACGGCCGCCCGAGCAAGACCGTGCTGGCGCTCGGCAACTTGACGCCGATCAACTTCCTGTTCTACGGCGTCGCCACCGAGCTGATCGACGAAGTGCTGACGCAGCTGGTGCGCGCGTCGCTCGGCCTGCTGGCCCGCACCGGACGCGGCGAGGACGTGCCGAAGCGGCTGCTCGCGGTCGATCGCGACATCGACGTCGACGGCGCCCCGCGCGGCTGAGCTGGCTGGCGAGCAGACGACGCAGCGGGGCGGATGGCGTCGTTCTCGCGGTGGATGGATCCCGCGTTGCGGCGTCCCAGCAGGACCTGATTCGGGTCGCCCAACGGGCGAGCCGGCCTCCAAGCAGACGACGCAGCGGGGCGGATGGCGTCGTTCTCG